>Ga0126335_1002881_pt1 | contig 10488 bp, 7 predicted proteins | sample OlaspJWI45metaG_FD_108409 | JGI IMG/M metagenome (GOLD analysis project Ga0126335, IMG submission 108409) | Marine gutless worms symbiont microbial communities from Oahu, Hawaii - Olavius sp. 1 OAHU.JWI-45 metaG | ecosystem: Host-associated > Annelida > Digestive system > Unclassified | place... | reverse complement strand
GGGTGGGGGCGCTGTTAGTCCGGTTGGGGTGGCGCCCACCCGGACTGTTATTGTTAACAACAGACTGGAAAAATCAGCCAAGTATGACAGTAGTATGGCTGTGTGAGGCCTGTATATAATAATGGTTGCAAAATGAGAGTTTTGATGTGACATAGAAGAATCTTTTGTGGATCGTGATGCAGTACTACTTTGATAAAAAAATTTGCATACAGTTAGAAGTACATGCATGTCTTCAAGTAGTACGTCTCTGATCACTGGACCAGTATAATTTGGTACGTATTGGAATAACGGTCGGAGATGAACAGACACACCAAATGATGCACTAGCTCCATATCCGTAGTCTCTCGGTGTAAACTGGTGTCTGGCTGACGGCTACTGAAACTGTTCGGTGCTGCCCAGTGGAACCACAAGGCTTGAGAAACCCGAATACAGTGCATTCATTAATAAACGTGGTGTCATTGTTTGAAGGCAACACCACGTCCAAAGCCGAGAGCATTTCCACGTACGAACCCATCCTACATCGGCACACATCATGGAGATGGCTACCCGACTTACAGACACATTTCCAGTGGTGTCAGTGGTCGAGGCCGCACTCCGCTAACACATAACCTGTCTGTCAGTGAAGAGAACCCATACAGTGTGCTGTCTGATTACCCTGCATCTACAAGACCACATCAACCTGTCATTAGTCACAGTTTTGGTGTCACAGATTCACCATCTGCTGCTCCTTTACAAGTCAGTATTTTAGTTAGCCAGTCAGTTATAAATCATTTTGTACTTTTGACTGTGGCAATCGATAATGGACGACCGAGACAGCAGCATGGTAATATTAACTGTTCTGTCCAGTGTATGTAAGTGTGTTACCTGAAAGCTTTTGGAATCCGTCAGCTAAAAATATTTGCGGGAGTACTGTCTACATCTTCCAAAAATGCAGCTTAAGTTTGTGTATCAAGGACATGGGTCATGTTTGTTTTGTGTGGACAATGGGCAACAACAGATTTCAAATCAGATTTGCAGATGAACTTGCCAGATGGCAGCACAATAGATCAGTGGTCCACCGTTGAGAAAATGGCAGTTTATGTATCTGTAATAATCTTTGAACATGTTTTGCTTAATTTTATTGCAAGCTTACTTATTTTTTGAGTTGTCCTTCAATTGTGCAGATTAAACTCTAGTTTTTGAGTAACTTTTTGATGACTACCATACAGTGGTCATTACTACCATACAGTGGTCATTACCACCATACAGTGGTCATTACTACCATACAGTGGTCATTACTACCATACAGTGGTCATTACTACCATACAGTGGTCATTACCACCATACAGGGGTCATTACTACCATACAGTGGTCATCTCTTTTATAACCAGCTTGCTGCACTCATCTCTGCCACACCACCTCGTGACCAGCTGGTGGTCCTCGGTAACTTCAGTGCCAGCTCTGCATCTGGTCGGTCAGATGGGCTTCGAGTCAGTGGCGGGTCCTTATGGTGTAGGGGACGTCAACGACAATACCCAGATGTGCTTGTCGAGAGGTCTAGCAATACTGGGCTCATGGTTCAAGCGTCTTGACTTTCACTGCCACACATGGCTATCAAATGATGGTCACACAAAGAAGGAGTTAGACCATTTTGTAACAAATACTCGCACAGTGTTCAAGTCATACAGAGTATTCTGAGGCGCGAATGGTCGGGGATGTACAGCTAATACTGATCACTGACTTGTCATTGCGGAAGTCACTCTTCGACCCAAATGACTCACACGCAAGCCGACATCCATGAAGCTCGACGTCGAAGCCTTACTCCAGGACAAAGACCTTGCCAGCAATTATTACAAGAAGGCGATGACACAGAAAGGCAGATGCTATTCTTGCCCTGCGGCTTTTGTCAGAGTTGCACAGAGAATTGTTAAAGTCTCTGCATGTGGCATACGTGGACATAAGGCTGCATTTGATTCAGCGGACCAGGAAGCATTACAGAAGGCTCTTCAGGCTAAGCATGTGCTGCTATTCTTAATCAGTAGGATCAAGGATCTGCACTCTGGAACGAAGTCATGCGTCCGAGTTGGCAGGAGTTGCACAGCCTCGTTCCCTACATCTTCAGCGGTCCGACAAGGCTGTGTCCTGGCGCCCACCCTGTTCCGCATTGCCATGTCCATGTGAGAGAGAGAAAGAGAGAGAGGGAGAGAGAGAGAGAGAGTGGTCATCTCTTTCACTGATCTCAAGATTGTTATTTTAGCATTCATCTGTTGTTGTGGTGCTGTGTTTCGTGACAGTGTGAAGTTCCCAGCCATGAGAATGTTCTGCCACTGAGAAGTGTAGCTGAAGCAAAGACAAACGTGATTGACCGACGCAGTTCAGAGCCATACTATGTGAACGTGCCGTCACTGGTGGGATGCCGCCGTGGTGAGACGGCGACCAGTAGTGGCAAGGCTAGGTCACACTCGGTGGACAGTGTCGGAGAGGAGGCTGATGTTGAAGATGATGGCATGGAACTTGTGATTACTGAGCCTGATGATGCAGCGACTCAGCGCAGTGGCAGTCTGAAATGTCAGTGTTGATTGCTTTGATAAGTTATTTCTTCCTTGTCATATTTGTTATAGAAATATATCTGTCATAGGAATTTTTTCTTTCTTCCAATTTTGAACTGTACTGTTACTGCTAATTGTGTCAAATCTGTTATGATATATATCATGACATATTACTTATTAGCAGCTATAGTTCAGACTTTCTGTGTACAGGCAGGACATATTGTGTACGGTGCATTTGCCAAATACTTTCAAATGACATGTATAGACCTGTATATTGGTCGAGACAGATACTTTGTGTATTTTCTTGTTGTGACAAACAAGTAAGACTTTGTCTCCTGTTTAAATTAATTTTTTTACTTTATTGATCAGTTTGTCTCGTAGTTGCTTGTGTCTTTGAGACAGCATTTGGTTTCAGGTATCATATATACTGTGTATGTTTGATTTCTTTCTATCAGTGATTTTACAGCTAATTGCCGCTATTGTAATGCCAACGAGCAGTACTGTGTATGAAGTTTTGGCACAACATGAATGTGTTGCATGGCAGTAAATAGTCAGTTCCTGTTAATAAGTAACAGAAATGATTAGTTTGTCCAAAACTATTGATGTCAAGTCTCAAGCACTGCATAAAAGTGTCAGACTGCTTCTGCAAATGGCTTGGAGAAACATGACCATTTGCATTAGATAACACGCCAACTTGAAGATGAAGAATGATAAAGTAACTGTGTGGTAATTTTTTGGAAATAGTTTTGTGTGCATCTGTTTCTGCGATCACCTTAATGAGAATTGAGAAGTGTGCTGTTGATGTAGGTGACCGAGAGAGTGACAGACTGTCAGACCACAGTTCTGGCAGTGTGTTCCTGTCAGCGATGTCTGACAAGGCGACATTGTTGTCGTCACTCTTTCACCGTCAGTCGCGTGAACCTGACGTCATTCATAGCTCCGTCGTCGGTCACAAGTTAGCTGATGCCGTGCCACCACGCAGCACATCACCAGTCACTGGTGATAAGAATTGCTCGTTGCCAGCTGAGCACTCGATGGCCGTCGAGCATACCGCCGTCGTCAGTACTTCACGTCCTCTGTCGGCAACCGTCGCCTCACATGTGTTTGGCACACCTGCAATTATGAGGAGGGTGAGTTGCTAGGCTTACTATCTGTGTATTGTATCAACTGATGAAATACCATGTGTTCTCTCTGATTCACATTTTCCTCAGCATAGCTTAGCTTCCCAGGTGACTGAATTTATCTGTTTGGTGACTGATTGTCTGATGGGATGATAAAGCTATTTTTTGCATTTGCCGCTTGTAAAGGCAAAAGACGCAATATGTGATGTCTGTCCTTCTGTCTGTCTGTCTGTAATTGGAATGCGTGGGCAAAGAGCCTATAGGCCATGCAGGCTAGATGTTTTATATTGTATGCATGTATGTCGTTGTACTGATGTTACCTACTTACCGGCATGTAAGTGGCTTCCGCCCTTTGCCGCGGATGTTTAAATAAAATAAAATAAATAGCGGCCAGCTGCAGTGGTGCAGCCACTTGCCATGCTCCCTGACGTCACAAGCTGTTATTAGCTCGGGCCACATGGATGCAAACCTTTCTGGCAACTGGCATCTAGTTTGTCTACAGGTGCTAGTATCTTTGTTCTAAGAATGATAGTTGTTTCTGTTAGTGGTCAGTTCTGTGTGTGAAGAATGCATTACATGGCCAGTCCACATTCATAAGCACTGAAAACAGTTATAGTTACTGTGTCCTAATGCTCGGAAACAATAAAACGCCTGAAACTGACACTTGGCGCTGCTGCAGCTCTACTCAATATGAGGATTGAGGATGTATGAGTCCATGTATTTTTATGCGGATTTTTTATTGATTTCGTATTCATTCAGCCAAGAGATTTACTCAGTTACACGCATTACGTTACACACGTAATGGGTTAGGCTAATTCAGTGGCCAAAGCTATTGATGATGTTGCCTTGCTTGTTACTGAACTGTTTTGTTTGTGTAATATGCAAGTGCCTGCCCGAAAGTTATGGTGATGCTAGTGTAAGAAATACTGATGTCTTGTGACTGGTGTACAGTTACAAAGCCGTGTTGTCTGCAAGCCAGTCAAGTGTTTCTCAGAGAGTGACGGTGATATGTACATGTCAGAAGTCAGTGCTTCTCAACACTCAGTGGGCAGTGCAGATACACAGATGTCTTCGGTTGCTCAGGTCTGTGCTGTCTGTTGTATTCTCACATAAGGGTAAAGGTAAGGGTAAGGTATAGCCAGTGATGTGTGATGTGTACATGTCAGAAGTCGGTGCTTTTCAATGCTCATTGGGCTGTTGCAGGTGTCTTTTGTCATTCGGGTCTTTGCCAACTGACATGAACATCGAGCTGGTGGCTTAAGTTGGCCCAAGTAATTTGGCAAGGCCGCATCGAACCCCCTCCCCCTCGCTGTGGGGGATAGGGAGCCTCACCTGATACAGTGTTTCTTGGGTCCCCAGAAGACTCCACCCCAAACAGGTACAGCCATTTTGCACAGCTTGCTTACATGACAGACAGAGTAGGAGATGCTGAGGTCACCAGCTGACTGTAGCAGTTATACGTCCGATGCTAGACCACACTGTCACTGTTATGCCTTGAATGTGTCACAGCGTAGATGAGATGAGCTGTGTGTTTACTGTGCTACTTGTGACATTTGCTTTCTCTCTCAGCCAATCATACCATCCACATCTGCATCAGTCATCCGCAGACACTTTCTCCCCAGCACAAACGCTCCCAGACATTTACCTCTTTCACAGTTATGTCCATTGTTGCATTTAACATTAACCCTAACCCTGGCTTGTCACTTCTGCTATGGAGGTACTACTGTTTGTGTACCGATTGTCGTTGTGTCGTGTCCACCAACTCGTTAGTTACCACATATTATTTATCTGTGCATGTCTGTTAGTTTGACGTCGATGAGTTTGTTGCAAGTCACCTCAACGACCATCGCAAAGGCTTACTGGGCAGACAGCTGTCGGCTGAAGCTTTGCTTACCTTCAGCAAGGCAATGTTTCTACTGTATTGGTATTGTGACTAAAGTAATTTAGTGGGGGTTGCATTGAATGTGGCGCCATAGTGTGAGCAGTTTTGTTGACATACGGTACAATGGAGAACACTTCCTACTCCCATCTTCCTCGTAGTATGGGGTTTGGGACCCCCTTCTAATGCAGTGTTTCTTGGGCGCTATCCATTGAACCATTTGTGCTGGGTGCACATGCGTGACAGACAGACAGACAAACACACAATGCGTCAGGGTAATTAATCACAAAAGGCTGCCGCCTCTCATGCATTTGATGTTGCATTATAGTAAAACTTAGATCGCAGCACATTTTTGCAGTAGCTTCAGAGGCACTTGTCATGTTTGAATTGAATGATACAAAGCATAGGTTACTGGCAGTGTTGTTGTCAAGTGTTGGTATGTTTGTGTTCTCTGTTTACTCTATGTTTTACCATGATGGCATTCGTCTGTCATGTGTTTCATGCAATAAAAGGTTTACTTACTTACTTACTTAAGAACCTGAGGTTCGAAGACAAGACAAGGCCGTGACAATTTGTCCTTGAGGATCGTCAATGACAACGACTTTCCTTGAGGACATAACACTGGTTACTGGTCTCTCTCTGGGGTCTCAGGAAGCTGTGGAATAGGCCTGACGTCTTTGCTACCTGGATGATGATGTAGAAGGCAGCAAGACTGGGTTGAAGTTTAGTTAGGTGAAGTTTTGTCTTTTGTAACTTTTTGTTAGTTTTGGTTGCAGTTGGAATTGTTTTTGAGTTTTGCACCAATAAACAGGACCATCTCTGTTTTTCGCATGAAATGGTGTGGATTAGGCTTAAGCATATACATATGATGTGTGAAGTTGTGCTGTTCAAAACCCAATCAATACCCTGCTATTTAAAACAGATAACTTTGCTTGATTTTACTGGACTTGTACCGAGTAAAATTTCTGTCTGCAAATTGCTGAGAATCTGAGATGGTGGCTGTGCACAGGATCCAATCAGAAAGCCAATAATCCGCACGGAGAATAAGTCAGTGAAGAAAGACGCGCCGGAGATATTCCGAGAGATTCAGATGTACATGGGTGACAGGCTGCTGGTGCAGGGCAAGGCAGCTATAACACCACTGAACATTGCATTGGATGTTGTGTGTCGTGGGTGGACCAACGTTGCACTACGTGATGAGATATACATACAGCTCTGTCGACAGACGACACGCAACCCACTCGTGTTAGTAACGTCTTCATTCACGATTTATTTCGATTTTTACCTTTCTGGGTCTTCTGATTGATGTTTGAATGTGGAATATGCTTTGAAGTAAGTTAGTAAAGCATATCAGGCTTCCTCTGCGTTTGCTTAGGAATGTTGTGCATAGCTAAAAAAGCAACAGTGCTGGTAATTTATAGAAACTTTACAGCTGAAAGTATTGGCCTTTTGTCATTTTGCCATTACAGTATTGTAGAAAGTTGTACTACATTGCACGTGCAAATGTATACATTGTATAGTGCAGACCGTATGATTGAACTGCGTGTATTGTTTCGTTCTCGGGAGAGTGTTTATTACAATGTCTGTCTGAGACTCTGAACGTGTGCTTCGTATGCAGGGAGAGTTTGCAGCGTGGCCTGGAGCTGATGTGCGTTTGTCTTACATTCTTTCCTCCATCGTCACAGTTTCTGCCGTATGTACAACTTCACTTGACATGTCCACTTGACAGCGGCATCCTGAGATTCACTCAGGTTGGACCATTCACTCTCTCGCTTGTCACATGATAAGATGACATGTGCTGTAGTTTAATTTGCAGTCATAAGCCAGCTAGTATAGCCATTTATTTAGCCCACAAAGTCTAAATCCTGCTGTTAAATTAGGCCAAAAATCCACAAAGCCGTTCCGGGAGTCAGTTTAGAAGAGAGGGTGATATGACTAAGGTGGTAAAGATTGGCGAAGAAGGTAAGTAAGTAAGTACATTTATAAAGTGCACTAAAAACTAAAAATCAGTCACTAGGTGCCGCGGTCTTCAGCCAAACAGATGTATTTTAAGTAATCTGCAAAACTCAAGAAGTGTTAGTTCAGAATCCCGCAGATGAACTGGTAGATTGTTCCACAGACGTGGACTAGCAGCAGTGAAGCATCGATCGCCCAGACTTGTGCGGGTTCTAGGAATGTCACACTTAGCAACATTGGATGATCAAAGTCATTGTCGGCCAGTGGTTGTGATGAGTTGGCAGTCGTCCATCACATATATATGAAGCCAGGCTAGAGTGAAAACAGAAGATGAATGTATTTGAATGATAGATAATAAAAGTGATGACACTGGCAGTTAAGATGGTTGAGATATTGTTAAGCATTTTGTAAATGAGACAAAGAATCATGTTTTGTTTGTTCGTTGATTTATCGTTAGTGATGTTTGCTTGCTTGCTGTCACTGTATCTGTATCGGAGCTAGATAAAGTCATACTGGTATCATGATTTTACAGACGTTAATGTGTCCATGCCTCTGTCCCCCAGTCTAGTGGTCTAGGATAATTCGGCGCCGCCGATTCGGCGATGCCAATTCGGCGTTGGGATAATTCCGCACAGGACCAACTCGACGCAGACGAATCAGTGTGGGGACATTTCGGCGCAGCGTCAATAACGGTGACATAAGCTTTCAGTGTCACTTTGTTTCCATCTTACTTGTCATGCTGTAGAGGCTTGTTACGTATCTAGCTGTAAAGGCTTGTGGGAGTTATTTGGCAGCAGTCTCATCATTGTAATATTCGTATAAATGGGCTGCAAGGTTTCAAATAGACCATCCAGCGCTGTGGAAGTTTATAGACGGACTGAAAAAAGTTCAGAAGGGTCATGACACTCCATGAGCAACTGGTCGCCGGACACGCTCCTCCCAGGAAGCTTCAATGATATCGACTGTGTGTCGAAAGAATCCAACGGATTGTGCAAAGCTATGCAAACTACAGCATCATGCACTATTTGTGTGGACTCGCCCACAATTTCGAGATGAACTGAGTAGATTAGATTATAATTCATTCCATCTTGGACGTATATAGCAGCAAATATATTGCTTCTGTAATTTTTCAGTTCGCTAATTATTTTTATGTCTCCGTTACTGACGATGCACTGAAATGTTCCTGTGCCGAGTCTGCGTTGAGTTGAGCCTTCGCCGAATTGGCATCGCCGAATCGGCGGCGCCGACTTGTCCCATTTCGCAGTCTAGATGATGACAATGCCTACAATGATGGTGCTAATGTTGTATCAGACAGTGGAGTGCATTCGTCAGTGTCAGCGACGTCTTGCTTGTATTTCTGTCACTGGGCGTCGACTGAGCAATCTCAGACCGTCAGCTGATGATGTCCAACATGCCCTGGTCAGTTTCTCTTTCATTACTTTGTTTCCAATGTGTTTTGCTGTCACTTCGTTATGCGTGTTGAAATTTGACAATTGATTCTAATTGCATGACGTAATTTTTTTATAAGACAGCAGTTACACATTGTGAGCTCAGCCTATCTGTGAAACTTGGTTAGAAAGTGAAGCAATAAACAGAAGATAGGGTCAAATTGGGGGATAATACAACAACAACCATTTAACGGCCTTTGTTCCGGGACTACCCGGGTAGGCCAGTACCAGAAGAAACAGTCACCCACTCACACCCATCCTGATCATCGGCCAGCCTTTAACACCTTTCTCCATTTACAACGATCCATAACATGCTCTTTGTTCAGTTTATGTGTTTTACAGTCCTCTCGGACAACCTCTCTCCAGGTCCTCTTTGGTCTTCCCACTTAACACTCCATGCATTTCTTCACCCAATCGTCATCATCTTTTCGCAGTGCATGCCCATACCAACGCAGCCTGTTTTGCTGCAATACCAATGCTATGTCATCTATACCTACTCTCTCACGCAACTCCTTACTTGGGAGTCTGTCTTTTAGCTTAACGCCACACATCCACCTGTCTCCAGCAAACACAACCATTTCATTTTGGGGTATACAGCTTACCAAATGAAATACTTCGTTCCAAAATGACTCCTTTTCCTCATCAGGTTTCCCTGAATGCGGAGAACTGTGAAAACATTTAGCAAGCAGTCACCCAGGACCATCTTCAGCACCAGTGCTCTCTCACTGTGCCTGTCTACACTAACAACACTGTCGATCCATTTCTCAGCTACAAATATCCTTACAATAATAATAGTAATGAAATTTATCATGTGCATGCGGTAAAAGGAAAGTTTGAATAATAGCCACGAAGAAGATATGCTGGGATAGAAATGTACATTTTATAATAATGTGTATTGTGTAAGGCTCGTGGGTACAGTGGCTAGATCCAGTAGCACTGTGCAAAGCCATCTGCCTCCACAGAGATCAGTTCTGAGCTGCATCTCTAGCCTCGTGTAGTCCAAGGACCATCACAATTAGATCATCTTGGGTGTTCTTCATCCGAGTAGTACAAAGCCACCCAAGTGGTTGTCTCCAGTTCTCCAGAAGAGGCTCAGAAACGATTTTGTTAACTTTTAGCAGTTGTGGCTAGATCTTGCCTGGCAAGACTCTAACTGGTCCAGTGCTGCTGTGTGGAGGAAGGCAGTTTATCATGGTCATGGTGATAGAACGATGTTACAGCTGTCGCCGGCTGTGCAGAACTGATGTGCTGATGATGATGAGTTGTTGCATGTTGTCTGCAGTCGTCCATCTATGTACCATCGATGTTTGGAAGTGCACTGTCTGAGGTGATGGCACTGCAGCAGGATAGATTTCCCGAGAGACGGTTGCCATGGATACAGACAACATTGTCAGAGGAAATACTGAGACTCAATGGTGTTGTCACTGAAGGCATCTTTAGGTTTGAGTCTTGTATTTGTTGTAAGTGATAATTGTTGTGAATGAAGCAGCTGTAAATCCACAACTGTTTGTGGTAATTATTAGTGTCAAACCAGTGACTTACCAGATGCTGCTAAG
>Ga0126335_1002880_pt1 | contig 10494 bp, 1 predicted proteins | sample OlaspJWI45metaG_FD_108409 | JGI IMG/M metagenome (GOLD analysis project Ga0126335, IMG submission 108409) | Marine gutless worms symbiont microbial communities from Oahu, Hawaii - Olavius sp. 1 OAHU.JWI-45 metaG | ecosystem: Host-associated > Annelida > Digestive system > Unclassified | place... | reverse complement strand
TGGATAACGAAAGGCTCCGAACAATACCAGAAAGAGAAGAAACCCATTGTGGTTGCCGAGGGGGAAGGAACAGTCGCTGAAAATCAGCCAACAATACGTTCAGATGTTGTTCACGGCGATTATATTGACGATACTGATCAGGTTCAAAAAGGACTGACTAAGAATTTGAAAGCTCAGTGGATAACGAAAGGCTCCGAACAATACCAGAAAGAGAAAAAACCCATTGTGGTAGCCGAAGGTGAAGGAATGGTCGCTGAAAATCAGCCAAAAGTACGTTCAGATGTTGTTCACGGCGATTATGTTGACGATACTGATCAGGTTCAAAGAGGAATTACAAAGAATCTTCGGGCTCAGTGGCTGACTAAGGGTTCTGCTGAATTTCGAGTTGACAAATCGCCAATTGTAATTGCAGAGGGCGAGGGAACGGTTGCAGAAAACGAGCCGGTAAGACGGTCAGATGTTGTTCATTATGACGATCTTGAAGCCACAGAGCAAGTACAAAGCGGAATAACCAAGAACCTCCGCGCTCAGTGGATGACAAAAGGTTTTGAGAAGTATCAGAGGGAACGGATGCCCATAGTAGTTGCTGAGGATGAAGGTAAAGTGGCTGAGAACGAGCCCGTCCGGCTTTCGGGGGTCGTTCATTCTGATGATATCTGCGAAGAAGGCGAGTTCGTGCAGCGAGGAACCGCCAAGTCACTGCTGAATCGCTGGAGTAATCCGACTGCTGATCAACCTAAAACAGAACGACGTCCAATTGTAGTCGCTGAAGACGAAGGTAGAATACTGGAAAGTGAGCCGACGCGTCGTACTGATGTGGTCCATGCTGACGACTACGAGGAAGAGACGAATGTCGTACAAAAGGGCACCGCAAAGTCACTGCTTACTCAGTGGAAGTGTAAAGGAACGGAAGAGTTCAAGACCGAACGTAAAGTCATTAATGTCACGGAAGCCGAAGGTAAGGTTGCCGAGAACGAGCCACTGAGAAGAAGCGACGTCGTGCACGCTGATGACGTTGATTTGGAACAAGGTTACGTCCAGAGAGGACTGGCCAAGTCTCTGACGACACAGTGGTCAAAGAAGGGTACTGAGGAGTTTAAGGTCGAACGCAAGCCGATTATACTGGCTGAAGCAGAAGGCAAAATTGCTGAGAGCGATCCCGTCCGCCGTGATGACGTTATACACTACGATGATTTTGATACTTCCGGTGAGAACGTGTCCAAGGGAATAACAAAGAACCTGCTCAATCAGTGGGCAGTTAAAGGCAGTGAGGAATTTGTCGTTGAAAAGAAGCCGATCATTGTTGCCGAGGGAGAAGGAAAGATTGCCGAAAACCAGCCGATTGCTCGAACCGATGTCGTGAAGGCTGACTATCCTGCAGAAGGCGAAGAGGTGCAGAGAGGTATGGCTAAGTCACTGGTCAGTGAGTGGAAACACAAGGGAGAGGAGGAATTCCGAGTGGAACGAAAGCCGATCGTCGTCGCCGAAGTGGAGGGACAGATCGTGGAGAACGAGCCAACAGTGCGCACCGATGTTGTGCGCTCAGACGAAATATCAACCGAAGGAGAAACGATTAGACGAGGAACCACCAGGACTTTGCTGACGCAGTGGAAAACAAAAGGCACCGAGGAATACAAACCACAGAGAAAGTCAATTATCATTGAAGATAAGTTACCCACTAGTTAGTTATATTTAACTGCTTCGTGTATTCTTATTGATGCAACTGCTATAACGTGCATGAAGCCTGCTGAGGTATACACTTTGGCAACACTTACACTATTTAGTTGGCCATAATTGTTTTATTTGCACGGCACGGTATTACGGATAGATATAAATAAGCTTGTTATATGGCTTAGGAGGCTTTTGCTTGTCGCAGCTTTTTAATGCTTTGTCCAAATCTGTGCTAAAGTAACGCTGCACAACACTGAAGTTACTAACTTTAGTTAATCAGCATCTTGTCGACGACAATTTTACGTGGTGCCATATATGCTGTGCCCCATCCTATTCGTAAGGGGTATTAAGCGATTCATTGAGTTTGTCCGTCTGTCTTGCTCGAACTCGTCATAGGTTACGAATAAGTGTAATCTTGCCATTTTGAGGTGGTAAAATCAGATATCAAATTTATCAGGTTTAATGTTTTTTCTAACTTGGTGAAGTGTTTTTGTATAAAAAAAATCGATATTGTGAAAACTTAATCCATTAACGGTAAAAGGTCAAAGTCTTCCTTCTTTCTGTCAGTCGTGATTTGTATGCGGAAAACGGAAAGTTGCAGAACATAATTTTTAATCGTGTTTTATCAAAAAAAAACAAAGAAACATCATGCTGCAATGGTACGCTAACTGCTGCAAAATGCGGTCATAATCTTCTTATTCATTCCCGAGGTCACTTTTTATGCCACTGTCGCTTTAACTTAACGCTATTCCGCATCTGCATGATCTCTGTTTGCTGCACTTTAATACTCTGTTGCAAAGCTAACTGTTGCTCTGCACGTTACCAAATTGCAAAATGCAAGCGTTCTAGCCAGCGCTGCGGACTGTTATTTCGCGCTGTATTACGTCTAGCGATATATCGTTTGTTTAGACAATACAGTAGGCTCATTGTTCAAATTAACTGTATGAGTTGATGTTGAGAATGCGTTATAGATTACAAAGCATTATAATTCGCGAGCTTGACATACGTTGAAATTGGTATGTTCATCGAGTAGTAGCTGTGTGTGTGTGTGTGTCTAAGTCCCGAGAGTCGCTTGGCTGTCTATACATGCAGAAGGCAAGGTGGCGGAGAGTGAACCGGTACGACGATCTGACGTTGTCCGAGAACAAGACGAAACTAACGTCGACGAGCTGCCGACACAAGGTCAGACCAGACAGGTGCGCGCCCAGTGGATGACGAGGAACAGCGACACGATTAGTGGAAGATCAGCGCCGCCGCAGCCCGTCGCTCTTTTCGACGAGGACGTCAGCAGTCAGCCGAGCGTAGTCGAGAATCAGCCGTCACGACGGACAGATGTGGTTCGCGAAGAAGACGACACTGAGGCCGAAGTCCTCCTCAAGAGAGGTTTCGCGCGCGATCTGGCCGGGTTCTGGAGTGCCGCACGCGACCAGGAAGGTACAGGGCCACGTGAGCTGGTTGATCTGGCCGCCCTGAGGGGCACTGGTGACACCGGCGTCGTGGAAAATCAGCCTCAGCGTCGCGAAGGAGTGGTGCGAGCGGATGATCCAGTCGAGGATGAAACGCAGATCATCGAGAGTGGTCTGACACGCAACTTAGCGACGCAGTGGTCGACGCGGCGAGACTCAGAGACAACCAAGGAACCCTTCCGCATGGAACTCGACGTTGATCCAAACGAGACGGCAGTCTTCGAGAACGAGCCACAGCGCCTGGAGGGAGTCACTCGCTACACAGATTCACTTCGCGAGGTGATGGGTCAGCGAGGACAAATCCGTCACATTACGAGGAAGATTACTGCATCACCGGTCGAGACTCCGGGCACGCCGCGTCGACCACCTGACATGATCGCCATCGACTTGGCAGATGGTCCAGCGGTGCTTGAAAACGAGCCGGCAGCTGTGGATCCCAGCGTGGTGAGGTCGACCTGGACCGACATGGATGACGGAGCTCCGCAGCCTGGAATGACTCGGAGCATGCTGCAGCGCTGGACTTCACAACAAGACATCCTGGACGCAGAGAGGTCCATGCCGATGAAGCCGGCCTGGCTGGTAGAGTGGGAGACGACACCGGAAGGATCGGGAGTCTTCGAGAACATCCCACAAACACGCGACGATGTAATCCGTGAACAAGATTATGAGCCGGAGATGATCCCGATAAAACAGACGAGAAGGACTCGCGCCATGTGGAGTCGACTGGAACGAGATGATGGTGATCAGTATATCAGCAGCAGCACTCCTGAGGTACACTTACCTATTTTATCTCTATCTCTATTGCTACTGTACTAATAGCTGGCCCGTTAGAATGGGGGCCGTCTAAGTGACTGTATAGTAATGATTACGCGTTGTCCGTCTGTCTGTATGTATGTCACATGCAAATATCCCTGGAACTGTGACATAGAGCTTACTAGTTACTATAAAACGCGAGTAGGAGATTTCGATTCCTCGTTCAGAATCTGCTATCAGACTAGCGAGGGTAGCGTAAGTACCATTCCGCCATTTTGGGCATTTTCCGTTCGAAACTGTGGGGAGTCGCGGGCCAGCTATCTTTCCGTCCCATCGAGGTCGACACTTTGCCTTGTGTGATGGTTATACAGTAGAATGTCTAAAATTATGAGCGCGGTTTTGTAATATAGACTAGGAAAATGTGCATTATCAACTATGTAATATGCATTTACAATTAGAATGTTTGTGGTTAATAAGTGGAAATGAGAGAGGTATTTATCATACCCTGTCCATATAAAGAAGTGTCGTTTAGAGTTGATCCCAGTCTGTCCGTGTGTGTGTACCGACTAATGTGTCAGTGCCTAAGAAGAGCACGAAAAGTAGAAGATAGTTTTAAGTTAATGCATAGTAACCCAACGACGAGCATAGCCGGTCAAGCCACTTTGAGGCCAAGAGGCCAAAGCTCAATGACAACTAGCCTTCACTGCTCGGCCTATAGGAGTTGAAGCTTCGTAATGTCACTAATTACGTGCGTGTGTGTCGGCTGTTGACAGCAAATCCGATTCACTCCTCCACGTGACAAGACTCCTCCACCAACTGGACTCGACGAGTTCAAATCAGAACAGCGCATCACTCTGTCATCCGGCGTGACACCCATCGCCTACGGTCGTCCTCGCAGCGCTCAGCCGCCGCCCCCTGGCCCGGCGTCGTCACGGCCGCGTCGCCGAGCTCCGGCGCCCGTCAACCCGGCACAGTGGATACCATCACCGGAGGAGGCAGCGCGTGCACGGGCTCAGATCGGCAGTGAAGTGCTGCAGTGGCATGCCAGACGGTCTTCACGGTCGATTAGCATCGATGAGAGCTCATCAGCGGCCACCAGTGAACCACAGTCGCCAACTACCGACCCGGGAGATTGGGTGAATCAGATGGCCATGTACGGCGGCGGCGATCAGAACATTGGAACAGTCATAACACCACCATCACTACCACCACAGCAGCAGCAGCTGACCATGACGTCGTCAACGACGCTCGTCTTTAAGTCACCGACATTGCCTTAGTTACATCCCTCATAATCACATCATCATCTTCATCACGCCGTGCATGGTACATTGATCAGCCGTCACTGCCCGATCAGTGCAGTGCTCGCCACGAATGTCTGGTGACAGAATCAGCGTCTGAATCCGAGAGATCATAGAAAGATGCCATCGCAAACCGCTTCACTGTTGCTATGGCACTGTTTCACGTTAATTATGACTTAGAAAGTATGCTTTTTAGATATAATAGACAGATAATTTATTTATTTATTTATTTAAGACAACTCTGTTTTTATTTCGTTTCGTATCAGCCGAGTACGATCTCTTGAGTGACATCTTGTTCACTGAACCGAATATTCGATTTGTTTGTTCGGTTACTGTTCGGCCAAATGCGTGGCAAGCTCGTAAACGTACAGCGTATGTACGATGTCGTCTCGAATCGCTAATTGTTTACTATCTGCGTCTTTCGTTTCGCATTCTATCCAGCACTATTATTAGAATGTACGAATAGCGTTTGAAGAACTGTGGTGTTGTTCACGCGCAGTCGTTGCAAGCTGCATGTAGGCCTAAGTCAACTGTAAGCTGACGGGAATTACAATCTCGGCCAACCAAATATAAGATACTATATACGCGTATTTAACGTTCGTTCAAAGGCTGACGAGTGGCCAGCTCACAGCTTAATCGAATGCAAGGCAAAAACAAAGTTGTTACAGTACTGTGAATATAGTTTAAAATGAAACAATAAGCCGATAATAGGGAATGCAGTCCGCGAGGCCGATTGTTATGATTAGAATTGACGTTTATCCCTCCCCCAAAAAAGAAAAATTCGTTTCGTTGTGGCTATAGATACAATTGGGGATTGCTTCCTCGACGTAAGCAAGCACCGCTACTTAGACGTAGGCCCTAAATATGTTACCTGTTTGCGTATTTGTTGTGATGGTCGCTATGTGATGGTAATCCTTCGTCAAACGCTCAAAACATTTCCGTAACAGACGAACTGCGGAAAAGTTTGGTATCGTTTTCGCGTCATAGCTAACTTTCAACTAATTATAACCCTTTCACACGTATTTCCGTTGTTTTCAGTGGTGTCTATAGTAAGAAGGGTAAACGACATCTTTAGAACACGGCCGTAGCCAAGGGAGTCACGGAGGCCCAGGACTCCTAATAAATGCAGCAGTTATCTTGCATCCATGAAAGTAATTCTACGGAATACGCAGATCTTTCTGCGTCACACTGTCATAATTTAGACACTGACCACAGTAATGTTTCCGTCAATAATCCAGGCTAAACCTCTGCTGCAAAATGCCACCGTGACTGCAGCTCTGTATTTTAAGTTTCGGTTTCGGAGCCTGCGAGTGGCTATAGGCATTGTTGCTGCTTACCTAGTAGCGCTATATTTACGTCTTTTTAACGTGTTTCTGCATGCTTTAAACGGTATGCTTGCCTCATTACTTACTAACTGATGCCGCTTACGTTGTGTGGCTGCAGCGTCGCCAGCCTTTGTTCTGTTACAGTGATTAATTACATTAAATCTATATACATACAGCAAACGATGCTGTCAGTGTAATTTTACTTAATTGTGATTTAATTATTGTAATTATAACGAATTTCAAGTGAACGGTTGACCAATGAAGTTTGACTTGTTACCATATGTGTTAATGTGTTTGTTGACGTTATTAATGTTTGTGTGATATCACGATATGTTACGTGTGCCTTAAATAAAACTATAACATTCGTGTTCGTCTCTCGCATTTTAGTTATTTAAATATAGATATCAATTACGAATTTTAATTCAAATGCACTTTGGTTAGGCTTAAAAGGAAACAACACACTGATTCAGAGCAAATTAAGCCGAAACATTTTTGCCCTATCTACTATAATACCCAGCCGATTCTGTTAAAATTTTTCAAACAGTGTTATTCGGAAGAAATGGTAAGCGTACATACATTTCTGTGTAGCGCAATGCGTAATGTGTAGAGGCTTAACGTCCCACTCGGACACTTCATATGTCATTTCGTGGACGATTTTACAGGTCAGATGACCCAACCAACAGTGTAAAAGCACTGAAGGAAGCCAGTTGGCCACTGAGATAAGCTTGAATCCAACCAGAAGCACTCCACTGTGTTACAATAAGAACTGTAGGCAACCGCCTCTAGGCTAATCACAGCGAAAGGGTCCTAGTGTGACAAAAACCCAATCTGCTGGACCTATAAGCTGCCTAGAATATAGCACAAGAGTATAGCACAGTACAATAGTAACTAGAGCAGCAATATTAATGTTCCCTCTTTTACTCCAGTCCATCGTCAGTAATCTGTGTAGCAAAATCATTCAGGATACCTGCAAAATTTTAACAGAATCCGACGAGCTTTACAGAAGATATGATAAAACATTTTGGCTCACTTTTTCTGAATTACAGTGTTACTATATTTACATTGCAGTTTGCTATCCTAGTGAAGTGCATGCATACTCCACGTCTAATACTAATCACCGCTGACTAGACTGTTAATTGCTGTCACGTTTCTGCGTGGCTGCACGTGACGCCACTGCGCATGCCTGGCAGCTGTCAGCCGGTACTCTGCTACGCAGGCACAGCGACTTCCGGCACGTCGCCGGATATTAACCGTGGCAACCGGAAGCTTGCTGCTGCGTCGGCTTCCTGCCGTCGCTATGGCAACCAGACGGTGTAAGGTGTAATGACGCTCTCTGTCGGTGTGAGTGGCTGTTAGTGTCGCTGAACTGCAGGCTAACATTTTAGGTTACTAACAGCAATGTACCATCGTTACATCACGTCGCATTACATCATTATCGCAGCACGGAACAGCACTAGCAGCAGCAGCAGCTTGAGGCTCGTTATATCAGAAAGCATGCTGTCGCTAACGCGTTACTGTGCCTAAGTCAGTATAATGGGCTACGCAAAAACGACATTTTATCGCGAACATACTTCTTCAGCTTCTTTAGCCTGACTAAACAAGAATTCGGGGAATTTTGGGGTTCCTTCTGAAAAATGACTTATCCACTGAGTAAAAATGTAATTCGCTCAAATCATGGGTTAATTTTTAGTAGCATAAGTCAGATTCAGCAATTCAGCATCACTGTTTGAAACAGAGTCAGCGCCGATCGTTTCAAACAGCGAGTCAATCACGTTTTAAGCAACGAACAGAATTACCGAATCTACATAAGTAGCCTATTTTACGTTATATGTGATACTATATGCAGGCATTTAACGTGCATTTAACAGTTGATGAATAGCCAGCTTAGTTCGTCATACGGCAGAAAAATAGTACCTAGGCCTATTTAATAATAAAAAAACAACAAAATCGACCAAAAAACGAAAACTGGAAAAAAAAGTCTGCATGCAAAATTAGTCCGGTGGGTTAGTAGTTAGTGATAGCCAAAGTAACTGCAAATCAACCATCAGATCACGAGCGTTGTACATTAACTTTACCCAGAGTAAAGTAGTTAACAAAATCAGCGAAAATTATCCTTTTAAAGCAAAATAGGCTAAATTTTATCTACATGCTGAAAGTTGTAAGCGTGATAATCTAGCATGTCGTTCAACATAAAAATACTGCACAATGCACAACTGTAATATTTGACGTCAACGAACTGTATACAAATAACTTGAAAAACCTGAAGAAACAAAAGTTTGTAGACGACGCAAAAACACTTCACACATCACTTTAACACACGCTTGCTGTAGGCCTACAGTTTTCACAGATCACTTTGTCCAGATCGCATTAATTTACTTCATTTTTGATAGTTTCTACGTGTATATATCTACATTATACCACAGCTACATTGTAAGATATTTCATTCATGTTTATGAGGTTTTCATTTATTCAATGTCGAATAATTATCATATTTTTATTGCAAATCATTTCTGATACCCTCTGACAAAATGCAGTAATCTAAAACAAATATATAAATAATCTACAAGCTAGACCATTTATGCGTAAATTTCGGATTTAAACCGTTTCTGCAGGAAAAAACGTACGACAGGGTCATATTCAGTTAGGCCTAATGTCAATTGTAACACACTGATACAAGGACAATTATCCTAAGGAAAGTAAGCATGCGGCGACATAACTATAAAGAGCTTCTCGCATTTTCTTCAACAGCGAAGAGTCTCCGTCGATAACGATGACAAGCCAAAACTGACGCAAGATTTCGGCTCGCCACGCGGCACGGCAGACAAGTGGTCAAATTAAAAACTTTTATAATATAGATAAATGGTATATGGACACTGGACAGTCGACTCAACAATACAAAGCTTTGAAATACACTTAATGTTCGTCGAAGCCTTATAAATGATAGTCGCCACTTTAGCTAAGTTGTTGACGGGCAAAACTAAACCACTTGAAATTGAAAATTACCACGTATAGGATTTATTTATTATTTTTCATTGCGCTACTGCTATTATGTATAACGAAATAAAGCTTCATATTTACGTATATAGCTTAATACATTTGTAGGCTGGATTTTCTTGCGATTTCTATATTAGTTTTCAATTTAACTGATGACCAGTTTCGCTACAGAAACAAGCGTTATCGGTCAGCGGGACATGCAGAAGTGTCAGACAAGCTGTGACAGGGTGAAGAAGCCGTTCTACGTGACACGGAAGCGATGTCCGCGGTGGCCGGGCTGTCATGACGACTGTTGCCCATAGCAACGTTGTCACCATCAGCATCAGCAGTAAGCCCGTGTTGACAGATGAATGCTGTCTTGGCGGCGTCGACGACCGCATCTTTGTCACCTGTCAGCGGTGTCAACAGTCTTAGTTCTTGGCACAACGGTTTATAACGAGAGATTGTTACTTGCACGCCAGCTATAATGGCAAAACAGGTATTGTTTCTGGTGATGTCTGTCCGTCTGTATGTCTGTCTGTCCGCGCAAAATTTCAAAATTACAGTTGTCAGAAACTGATGCAACTTAGCAAGAATATGTTTCACGGCGAACGTTAGAAGTGACTGGGACTGGAAGCTTGTGACATTTGACCTTGACCGTTACTACTACTACTACTACTACTACTACTACTACTACTACTATGTCGAGCTCGTTCCAGCTCGAGCTACAACGGTCCTCCACTGTCCTTTGTCTTGCATGCAGGCATGCATTTCCTCCATCTGTAGTCCTGTGTCCCTCGTTAGAGTGTCGATGAAGGTGCCAGTCGGGCGTCCCCTTCCTCTGCTACCCCTATCTGGTACCCACAGCACAAGGTTGGAAGCAGATTCTTCTGGGTGCCTGGCACAATGACCTGCCAGCTTCAGCCTTCTTGTTCGTATCTTGGTTGAAATCTTTGGTAGGTCCCCATATAGCAGTTCGTTTGTGACATGTTCCCTCCAACTGATATT
>Ga0126335_1002879_pt1 | contig 10495 bp, 4 predicted proteins | sample OlaspJWI45metaG_FD_108409 | JGI IMG/M metagenome (GOLD analysis project Ga0126335, IMG submission 108409) | Marine gutless worms symbiont microbial communities from Oahu, Hawaii - Olavius sp. 1 OAHU.JWI-45 metaG | ecosystem: Host-associated > Annelida > Digestive system > Unclassified | place... | reverse complement strand
CTATACGTTACTTGTCTGTTTCTACTAATTCCGTCAATGCTGAGCGCAGTGTAAGCCAGTACACGGCAGTCAATGCTCCGCAGCGGCAGAGCTTCAGTGACACAAACTTGGCTCTGCAAGTAATGGCGGCATTCAATGCTAGAGACTAAACTGGCGGTTCGGGACACAGTTTAGCATTACTTTCACTTCGATTTTGAGACGTTTTCTTTATTTCATTAAATTTCGAATTTTGATGCTTGAGAAAGGTGGCGTGAGTTGCTCACACTATTTTTCCTGCTTTACGTTTATGGTGGAGACGATTACTTAGTTAATTTGAGGTTGTAAGTAAAACTACAAAATGCCGTGATTTTACCGTGATTTTCCCCGTTTTTTTCAAAAATGCACCGCGATTTTGCCGATTTTTTACCGTGATTTTCTTACAGCCCTACACATAACATATTTCGCCACACCTTAAAGACATTGCTGCACTATTTTGTGAAATTACTGATACGATGCAAATCTGGAAGAAAATGAAAACAAGAGGCAAAAATAATTTGGCGAAGGCTGCATCGAATGCACTGCACACATTGGACTCTATACCTGTAGCCGTTCTCAAGATATGTAGGAGATCGCAGAAGTTAAAAGTAGGTCACATGACCCAGACGCGGATCCACATATGACCTACTGTTGCATAGTTTTCGTTAGGGCATCCAGCCATCTATAGGCACACTGAATGTCAATTCTGTAGCTTTAGACGTTCCGGAGATACGACTGGGGTCCTTAAATTCAGAATTAGAATCATATGAGCCCACCGTCGACTCTCTATGGCCTAACTTTGCATATTTTTCGTTAGGACCCCCACCCACATATATGCACGCAAAATTTCAAGTCTCTGCCCTCAGCCGTTCTTAACCATAGGAGGGGGTCTCAAAATTTATTACTGTGCCCCTCTCCCCCTCTCTGTGGAACATAGGCGCCGGAAGGATTTTAAAAGTGGAGGGGCACAGTAGTGGTAGTAATTATTTCGGCGCAAAGCGCCGAAAAATTTTTTGGTGCCCCCCCACTTTTCAGTTGTGTCCACCCAGTTTTTGATGGAATTAGGGGCACAACCATCAAAGTAAAACAATTCTAACTGTCACTTCTAACTTATTAGGTTACATCACCATATCTTTGTTTGCTAAATGATTGCCTAGGGCCCAATTTACAAGTGTATCAAATAAAAACACGATGCATCTGTGCCCCCCGTGCCCACGACAAATCAAAAGTGGGGGGGGGGCACGTGCCCCATGGTGTCGGCGCCTATGCTGTGGAAGGATTATGACCCACGTCTAACACAATGTTCCATGGGCCCCCAGAAGTGTAAACAGTATTTTGAACTGTTCAGCCATTTTTGCACAGTGAAGCCGAGATGAGCGGCGTGACAGACAGACTGACTGACAGACGCTGTTTCCGTTACGTTAATTGATGCAGTCATGGTCGTGAAATAACGTTTGCAGACAGGACAACGCTCCTGATCATATGGAACGCGAGACTGTGCAACCGTTGATATATGAAACACCAGACTTCATCTCGCCAACTCTCTGGCCATCCAACGGTCTTGATCTCAGTCTGGTAAAAGCTGCAGCAGTGTGTGTACAGAGGTCGGATTCATGACGACGCCCAGCTGAAGTGGTGTCTGATCGAAGAGTGCGACATTTCTACCAGATGATCATCGATGAAGCAGTTAGCCCATCTTCTACATACCCACCAAATTTTGTGGAAATATCTTGATCGGGGTCAGAGATATGCCCAAGACGAAATTTGAAACCATCCTTTTGGCGGCGGAATTTTACTTCCGGTTCCAAGTTTGACTTAATGCCATCCTTCAGGGACCTTCATCTATATCATGGTACACAATTTCAAGAAAATCGCTCAACGCACGGCTTAGTTATCGCGATTCAACTTTTTCTCAACATATTTTTATACCTACATTGCCAACGGCAAAACGACACAGTGCTGTTAGGCAGGCCATCTATATGCCTACTAATCTTACCCTGTCCCGTCGGCTAGTATGAAGTGATGAGTGATGTGGCAAATACACACGGCTCTTATCATTTTCTTCCTATGCAACCTCATTTTTACACACTAACATTTGTCACCATTTTTTCATACTATCTCTCTATAACAGTCTCTGATCACGGTTCAAACAATCAAACTTCAATCTCTTGACAGAGCACTGTAGGCCTAGGACTATCCTTTGCTGTTTTTGCACATTTTACCGGTAAGCGAAATAGTGTGCATTCTTGGACGCCACTAAAGCTTCCCATAGTGTTACGTGATAGCATTTTTAAAACCTTCAAACTTTTGGACAACTAACTACTATGATAACAAGTAGCCACGGGTAGGCGAAGCCTCGAAGGCCGCATTGAACATTTGAAATTTTGGAACGCCTCCAGTGCTAAGTTCCGAAAGTTCCTTTCGCCGCTTTTTCGGTATTTAAACAGACCCGAAGCCGGAAGGTAATTCGGGTAGGATTAAGTTGGTTAGTTTGTTTGGTACTTTGGTTACATATATTTGTATTAATATTATTTTTTACCCCTCAGTACTAAATTCCCGAGGGTGAAATATTGAAGACTAAGCAAGTAAGACCACAACGGCGTTTACTCGGTGGTGAAAGTGCTGTGGAAGGCGACTGCATTACCCCGTTGGAGAGCCACTGACATCCGCTGGGAACAGGTAAGTTGCTTTCCTGGTGCCTTCAGTGACGGCTGTCATTCGTCGACCCAGCTCCTGCACTAATTCCACTGCTTGGTGGTTCCAGGTCCCGTTTGACTCGATGGCAACAGGAACAAAGATGTGGCTGTTGGCAATCTGTCTGTATTTGGCTACTTTATTGCTAGCCGTCTTGTCAGCTGCAGCCCCTGCTGTGGTCGCCGTGTCAGCGAGGTGGGAGTCGGCATACGTGTCCGGTACTGTGACATCCCATGCCAACGGTTTGCCTTTTGCTCAGCGCAGCAGCATGACACCATCCGGACGCTTGCTGTCGTCACGGCTCAGACCTGCCGGTTCTTTCACAGCTGGAACTGATGCTCTTTTGAAAGCCCGCCATAAGATGTCGTTGAGCTGGCTGTGACGCTGATGCTGATATTATTATCATTATTATTATAATATTGTCATTAAGATTTTCAAGTCTAATTGTTGTTCACTGATGTACGAAACAACCTCTAACGTAATGGAATATCAGCAGTGTTGAACTCCAATTGAGACTTCAAATTTTTTAATGACATATTTAATATTGATTGAATTCAAAATGTGTCCTCTTCCTGAATCCTATTGCCAACACTGTCGTTCGTACCAAGCGTACTAAAAGACGATGGGACAGCACAAGCTGTGATGTTCCGCTGCCCGTCGTGTTTACAGTGAAATTTCAGTTTGCATTAGCTCACCAGGGTCCCGTCGCTATTTTGAACATTTGATGTTCTTTTCATATGCGGTTTCGCTGCTGTTTGAGACTGCAGAGAGGTCATGTCCCGGGTCAGAGATGGGACGCACGCCTAATTACAGCTAATGCAGTCTTATCATCTGTTCTGTCCTCTTTTAATGTGACTCAACAGTGTTAATTTGGTACATTAGTAAAAAAGCGAGTGCCGACGTTCGTTAAGCTTGACTCAATATGTGGAACAAATGTCATGAGTTGGGTGACGCAGTTACGCCAATAATTGGGAGACCTGACGTGGACAGAAACATTGGTTGCAAGTGCTGTGTGTTACTTGATTACTTAGGCTGTGTCTGGAGTACGGCAAATTCATGTATGCGATCCATTACAAGCACAAGAGATATTTTAATAGATTTTGATTTTGGAGAATTTAATTTAGTGGCTTCCTGATGCCCTTAAATTTGCCGCACTGTTTGTGTTTTCACAGAGTCTCAACACAATCTGAAATAATGTCTGGCTGTCTGGATAAATGTTCCTGTCCCGACTGGGAGATATGGAACACAGTGCGCGAGAAACGCAATTTTATCTCATCAGTCATAGCTGGCGCACTGGTGTGTGTATTCTCTATATGTGTGCATTTTTCAACACGATAACAGCTTTCTTGTGCGATAGCATAGTGCACTTACCGAATATGTTTTAAAATATACTTGTGGTATCAGTTGTGTGCCTTGCATAGAGAAATATACTGATAGTTTGAGCTTCTGTCAATGTCAGTGATTGACTTTTTAAAACAGGTTATACAGTTATTCTGCAATTGATAATTGCCAAATAGCAGTATGGATTACTAACTTTAGCACTGGAAGTTTATACTAAACATTTATAAAGACACATCGTTAAAACACCCTGAATTGAATTTGATACATTTTTACTAGCTGATGTAGTTAGCAGTTAAGAAAGTAAATTCGTGAACTAATGAAATGAAAGTAGCATTTCATGCTGTACATGGGATATGCTGCATTCCTCAGACCTGCACAAGTCTTGGTACTGATGCTGGTCCACATTTTTAGGCTGCATTGAATGCATGAGATGCAGACTATTGTTACTGATGTTCGTGGTGTCTGTCCAATGTCCATCAGCTGTACATCCAGCAGTCTGTCTGTCATGCGGCTCAACTGTGTGTGGTGCATTCATGCAGCCTTTGCCAAATTACTTTGGCCTCTTGACGGAACAACTTATCACTTCATCTGCATGTTTTTGAATTAACACTTATATAGTTTCGCCAGTTACTGAAAATGCATTTATTTAGTTGAAGATCACGCTGCCTATCGACTGCTATTTGAGTGCTGTATAAATGTACTTACTTACATGCAGTTAGTGTGATGTTTGTGTGAACCTAAGTGGCCACGAATGATACTGAAAGTTGTGATTGTTGCAACTGTGCAGTTTGGTATTGGATGGTGGATTATTATCGATGCAGCTATTGCATATCCACAGCAGAAAGATTTTCATCATGCCTGCCACATCTGTGGTGTATTGGCCACTGTTGCACTGTTCATGTAATCATGCTTTTTGCTGTTACATGTCATTCGTTACTTTATTGTTGCTTGTTAATACGGTGGAGTACTAGAGCCAAATATCAGTGATTCGGGTTAATCGGGAGTGCAGTCTGTAATGTTTTGGACAGCTCAGTTGAGCTTGTCATATAAAGTGAATCGATTTGCTGGGCATTTGTCTGTTAACCAGGGTGTCAGAAATTATAATTGCTGGACATAGAGACTTGTAATCTTGCACTGTCAGACTCTGATGACGAACCAAAAACTACGTCACCCTAACCTACTTAAACCAGCTGAGCCTCACTGCTCATGGGTGGCTTGCAACATGTTATTGTTGACTATAGTTGCCAAGACTGAATTATATAATATTGATATTTACTTTTGTTTGCTTTTAACCAGCTACTCAGGAGTCATTTAATGATTTTCTGTTTTGAGTGCAGTGGTGAGTGTGACTTGTAGGGTGAACTCAGTATCTAATGCCGCTGTTCGAGGAGACAGCTACACAGAGGGGTGTTTAGGCCAGACTGGTGAGTATTTTTGAGCTTCATGATTAACTACTAATGATGTATGTATTTCTGCAGTGATGTCATGCAGCATTAAGGTAATTTATTAGGTCATGTTGACTGCTTGTAATGTCTTTAATATTATGCAGCTAACAGTGTAATAGATATAATGTTTGCATTGGCAAGAATAAATACTAGTGCACCAGAGTTACAGAAGAAATACAGCAGTGATATTGGCACGAATGACATGGAATTTACAAAAGAATGAAATATTTAGGGTTCGTACGATACTGTCAGTGATGTTGATACTTGATACCTTGATACTTGACGCTGGTTGATATCAGTCGTAACAATATAACTACTAAGTTGGTTTGGTTCTGTACAGAGCTGGTTTATCTGCCCAAGACCCATCCATGTACTAATATCGCTACGGGCAGTGAATAATGTCATAATGACTCGATCTATTCTGTAGCATTGTTGTGTTACCAACTGTGCCTGTTACATGATTGTTGTGTGTAGGAGCTCGTATTTGGCTCTTCACTGGGTTCCTGCTGGGTTTCAGTGTGCTCATTGCAGCTGCATGGATACTGTTTGGACTTTATGTTGTGCGTGGTCCAAGTATGTATAAGATAACATTCTGAGCCGATATGACAGTGCTGCATAACTTTTTTTAAGCTAATTTTCTTTAAAAACTGACCCTGTAACATTGGCTATTTGTGCATTATAAAACGTTATGTGACGTAAACTTTTTAGCCTGAATAATGCTGTTCCGGATGGCAGTCAACTCGTCCCTATGTCAACTCATTAGAACTCATTAGGCTTAGGTTAGGGTTGGGATTAGGGCAAGGGTTATAAGAGTAGGGTTATGTTTAGGGTTAGGGTAGGGCCAGGATTAGGTTAGCCTTGGAGACGACTGACCAGTTGACTTGAGATGAGTTAACTGTAAACTGCAATCCATAAACTGTACCTGTTTGCCCTGTTTGAAGGAACTGGCCTAATCAATGTGAGTAGAAAAATGGCTTGTCTGTACAAGCTGAAACGAAGAGAATTGAGTGCTAATACTGTCTGGTTACCTTCTAAAATCTAATTTATGACAATTAGTATACAAAAATTAATTACATTACATTACGGGTATTGTTTGCCAGCATACGTCAAAGTGGAATTGCCAAGAGTCTGAGAAACAATTTACAAAAATGCATAAGTTTGATGCAAATTCAGTGCTGGAACCCATTATAATTTATGTGTAATTTTCAGTCTATGCTATTGTGGTCACTCTGTGTTGGTTGTTGGTGTGTATACTAGTTTGCACAGTCAGTGCATCTAGATAAGCAGGTGCTTGTTCAGTGTTGATATAGGACGTTTTTCAGCATTGTTTCATTGTGATGTTGATGCAGACTTTCATGAGAACAGTTGGCCTGGCGTCGCTGTGTTTCTGCAGAATGCATTCATTTTCTTTGCGTAAGTTGTCTCTTTTGTTATTTTATAGTCTGCTAGTTGTAGTTTTGGTTTGCTTTGGGGTTTTGCATGTGTTGATATCATATATGGGTTCTGGTAGGATTGAAGCTTATCTCAGTGGCCAACTGGCTTCCGTCAGTGCTTTGACGCTGTTGGTTGGGTTATCTGGCTTGTAAAAATAGTCCCCGAGATGAGTCTACTCACTCACACTGATAACATGGTTAATTTGTCTTATGGTTAAGTTTTTTGACACTTATGTCTCTATGTCTTAGATAGGCACAAAGACATTCTGTTTGTGAATGTGCACACTGTATCTCTGTAAGTATGTCTGTCTGTCACATTGTCTCTACTGCTGTGATGTTGACAATAAATTTGCATCGACCAATCACAGTTGACTCTGTATCCTGCAGCTGTCAATGCAGTGAGAAATGTACTGCGATGTAAACTTTTGGAAAATCATATGTGTGACAGTTTGCCATTGAGTTTTATCAAGTTTGTTGATGATGTGAGTTCTCTTATCAGTACTGGAGCACTTTGTTGCCTCGTCTCTGAAGCAGTCTGTTCCTTAACTAACCATTAGTTTTCCGTGCCCATAATTACCACCTTATGGCAGCGATGCTGTACAGCATGTTAGTTATGTAAAGGAAAATGTGCAGATAAACTAGTCCTCATTTACTGACCATGGATGGCTGGAAGGCTGAGTTGGCCTGTTGAGAACTGTACATGCAAGTGTCTATTCAATGTTGGAGGCATTGACTAATTGCAGGAGCCTAGTGTTCAAGTTCGGACGCACGGAGGACCAGTGGGGATAGAAAATGTGATGATGTTGCATCTGAAGCTTGTGCATATAGTGTCTGAGACAGTGATAGTGAGAATAGACTGTATTGTTGTTTTGTACAAATTCACATGCTGACGACTGTAATTACCTTCATGACTTCTCGTATTTATGCTTCACGTTGTTGTTGTCATGAAATGTTGACTTTTGAGTGTCAAAATACTCTGTATTTAACTGTATAGTTTAGGCATAGTTTGACTGAATTGTAAATCACGTACAGTCTACGAATCTTTACGTTTCAAACTTCTTTTCAAGTTATGAACAACCTTAGATATGCATGGTAGATAAAATGAAGCTTAAAACTGCAGTATACAAAAACTAGACAGATTTCAGATTTGTGATTTTGGGGTTGTGTTGTTGTTGACATCAGTATATTATTGCTGTTGTTATCATTTAACAGTTGTGAAGCTCAGCTGTATAAGTTATATAACAGTTATATAAGACCAGTGACACCATTTGGCAAATGTCTTTAAAGCAAAAGGGTTCGTAACTGGCCATAAAAAGAAATCTGTGATCTTGAACACCCAGTAAAGTAGATTAGTGTGACTTGGTTTTTGCTTTTGATCAGATTTTTCCAGTAGGTCTGTGCTTATCTCTAATACGCTAATAGTCCATACACAGTCGCACAAACAGCTTTTGACTGGCTGTGAGATAAGCTTATTTGTCTCAGCTGCAGTGATGTCGAGGAATCACAGAGGACTGCATACCCACGCTAGTACTCGCACGTTTTATTGTAACTTTGTAATTTTACGTTTTCAATTTTTAGGCTACATCGAATGCATGATATGCGGACTTTTGCATTCAGTGATCCCAGTGTCTTGTCACGTGGCTTCACACGGCTGCACTGCACAGCTAAACGGATCAAGGTCCTGCTTGGGGTGGATACTCTTGGAGACCCAACGAATGTTGTCTTAGATGGGAGTTCTGATTTCCACCACGGATTTACAAGATTACTTTGACTACTTGTACTCAAAGTTGTAGTGAAATGAATGTGATGTTAACCGAGATATTGTCTTGAAGTGAATTTTGTACAGTTTTTTGTTGTTCTGTACATATTTGTTGTTATAATTTAAGTTCTTTGGCAGTCATTGTATTAAAGAATCGTCACTGTAGTGTCATAGTTGTAGAGTGTCACTTGTGCTACCGATGTTTCTGATATGTGGTCTTGCTTGCCGATGTTCCATATATGCATAATGAAGTTGACTTAGTTATGGGTGAAGGGTGATTCCGCTCTACCCAGGCTCTGCCGTTATAAAAATACCCCCACTCCTTATCTCGGCCAGACGTCGTGTGGCACGTAAAACCCGCAACTCAGGACTCGGCTGAACTTATGGGTGACCAACTGACTGATTCTCTGATGTGTTCGCGTTCCAATAACTTCGCAGTTGGTTAATTTCTCGTTTAGCTGCATTGAATGTGGTTCGTTTTTTAAGTCCTTTAATCTTTACCCCTTCAATCTGGTAACCACGTTAACAGTAATAGTAACTAAACAGAAAGACTTACAGCTGAAAACTGACTAGTCTTTTACAAGGTAGATAGCAAGAGAAATAGAAAAATACTGTAGGTAACCGTAAAAATATATAGCTAAAGTACACAAAACTGGATAAATGCCAGAAAGGCTGTGTTTAGTGTTTTAGGACCGTGCCATAATGTTTACAAAACAAGAATGTTTGAAGATGTCTCGTTCCCAATAGTGAAGCATTTCTGACGTCGAAGGGAAGTTCGTTCCAGAGTGGAACAGCGACATTGAACGCATGTTGCCAAATTTCATTCTTTGTTCGTGGACAACTAGGTCGCCCTTAAAAGCTGATCTAAGTTGAGTGTTGATTAAACAAATGACCATCACCACGAGCAAGTTTGGTTGACTGGGATCGTATCATTGTCAGACCATTGCTATAGGCCTGTATGTTGCATTTGCCTGATAAATGTCCTTTAATGGCGGATGTCGTCGTTCGTTTACCAAACAGGAAATGCGGAATTAAGCGAAATCGCTGTATAGTCTGTGCCAGTGTAGGCCTATAATTAATTTATCTCGCATTTCGATATTGAAGTACTCTCATGTCCATAGGTTAGTAACAAAAACAAAAGCTCACCGCCAGGAAGGAAGTCTGGTAACAGATGAGAGCATTTGTAGACTACATTAAGTGGTTCACGACATTCATGTTTATGTATAGGCGAGTCGTTATGGAGGATGGAAGATGAAGTGTCCGCGTTATTAATGTAGAACGGATTCAGAGATTGGCGGAGCATTAGTGCACGTGACTATAGTGGCGTCCGGTCAAACTAATGCAGTAGACCTACTATTGATCGTGAATAATGCACGATATGCAATATTTACCATATATGGTCGACAACTGACTGATAGCCTGCTGAGTTTGCAGCTCTAAACTGTCTGAAACCAAAATTAAAGCAAAACAGATAAGTAATGAGCGTGAGATAGTGGGGTGTGGCTGTCTAACTCGTGACATACTGGGATTGTTTTAATCTAAACGAAGCAATGCAATTTTTATGCTATGAACGTTTTTAAAGAACGTTGCTCATCTCTGAAGCAAATAAGCTAACAACAGTAAAATGTCGAAGTTGTTATCGTTGCCTACCTGCACACCGCAGAGACGCTGGAGTAAAAAATGGGTCCTGAAGTTCCAACGCCAACGGCGTGAGAATCGAGGCGCCGCCTACAGGTTTTCACCCCATGCGAGAAAGGTCTGGGAGACGCGGAGCGGACTTTGCCTTCCCCATAATTTTTATTTTATTT
>Ga0126335_1002878_pt1 | contig 10499 bp, 5 predicted proteins | sample OlaspJWI45metaG_FD_108409 | JGI IMG/M metagenome (GOLD analysis project Ga0126335, IMG submission 108409) | Marine gutless worms symbiont microbial communities from Oahu, Hawaii - Olavius sp. 1 OAHU.JWI-45 metaG | ecosystem: Host-associated > Annelida > Digestive system > Unclassified | place... | reverse complement strand
TTATGTAAGGTGTGCATGTATAAAGTGTCGAGTGGGACGTTAAACCTCTACTCATCACTTCGTGACAGCCAGACTTTCGCTTCGCGAAAGGCTGCATGTATAAAATGTCGAGTGGGACGTTAAACATCACTTCGTGACAGCCAGACTTTCGCTTCGCGAAAGGCAGATTTTCGTTACGTTACGTGACATTTTCGTTACGGTAAAAATCTACACACTAGTCAGCGAGTGCCAGAATATAGAATACAATAGTACGCGCTTGCGCGCGATCTTACTATGGGCGCAGCCCGTTACCGGGCTTGCGCCCGGTATTACAGTTCCAAAACGCTGTCATTGAAAAGACCTGCACATGTGTTCTTTGCTTGTTTGGACCGGATGACTATATAAATTCCTTGCCTTATTTTTCGTTGCATTTTACGGCAGGAGAATAGGCCAGATTGTGTTTCGTCTGTTAGTTTGTCCGTTTGTTTATTTGCTGCGTAAAGGCAATACAGTAACTTAAAAATGTCGTAAAAAATTCAGTTTTAACTTTTAACACAAAGGTTAAAGAATGTTCACACTCGGCAGTTGACACTCGTAGGCCTACATGTCGTCGAAATTTGACTACGCAAAACATGCCTGTGTTTCTACGTAACTTATCGTAAGCTACGCGGCTGCATTTCAAGTTCAAAAGGTAGAAAAGCCATGTTGAAACATGTGCAGTAAATTAAAAAAGCGAATTTTGAAACTCGACGCCAATGAGTATTAACGCGGTTGAAAAGTCGAAGATAAAAGAAAAGAGATCAATTATCGTTGTATTTTTGTCTGTTCATGCCGCACTGACTGATTGGTGAATGACTTGATACAAAACTTAGCAACAACTTCAAAGTTTAACCCACGAAATAAGCCTACCAGAGTTGAGTGATTGCACAACAGCGTTAACAACAGAAGCCGCAAAGTCAACATGGACGGCGGACATATCAACGCAGTCAATGAGCAGCCACATAAACTATTTATCCGGATAGATGGATGACTTGAATCTAATACGGCACATGACACGCTTCGTGGTACTCGCTGCAACTTATTATTTTGACTGGAAACTTGCTCACCGCTGTTTATTTGCACCTCGGCGAACATTCTCAATTCGAGCTGTTCATAAGGCATGTGTAAATGTGTAGCTTAGCTGAGCGTTGCATAGCCTAGCAACAAAGCTTTTTGACGTGTTAGGTTCGTGGACAAATGGCTGGGTGTGCAGGTAAACTGTGAGATTCCTCGACAACGAGTGCCATACATGAGCGCTTCTGAGATGAAATTCTTATTAGGAGGCGCCCTGTGTCGTAAGCACCAAATGTGAACAAGCTGACGCAACTGAGATGGCGTGAAACACAGCACTGTGTTCTGACTGCGTGCATGTGTAGCCTACGTACTGAACAGTTTGTGTATGCGTGTGGTCGGTTGACAGCGACACCTGTTGGTGGTCGTGTTGGTGTGCTGCGGAGTGATGGAACTGTTATCCGCCTACGACGCGTCATGGAGTCGTTCCAAACGCCTGTCCTCCTTCAGATCGGACCTCGGTCGCAAGCGAGCGCTGCCGGGCGTCGACGAGTTCGACTACGACGAAGCGGGACTGATGCCGGACGCCGAACGCCGGTCAGCGGCGTTTCGCTCAGACCTGGGCAAGCGCCTAGCGGCGTTCCGGTCGGATCTGGGAAAGCGTCCGTCGTACGCGTTTAGGTCTGACCTTGGGAAGCGTCAAAGTGGTGACCCGGACGATGAGGAGAAGCGCTATGCTTTTCGTTCTGACCTCGGAAAACGCGCCGCATTCCGGTCCGACCTCGGCAAGCGGCCGTCGAAGAAGGTGTCCTCGGCGTTCAGATCAGATCTCGGCAAAAGGCTGACAGCTTTTCGATCCGACCTAGGAAGGCGCTAAGTAACACCAGCGCCGCTCTGCCACCGCAGCTGAAACATTCCTGCTGTCGAGCCATTCTCCCCACATGACTCTTTGTTTTACCTGCATCAGCTGCACAACATCGAGAAATGCATATAGCTGTCTATTAGTGATACTGTTAATATAGCCTCCTCGTTGGCGAGACTAGACTTGTGAGACTGAAATAAACGCGTTCAGAACTACAGTCGCGCATGTAAACGATAATCACATCTAGCTGTCGCGTTATATCAAATAGTGCTGGTTGTGGAGTCTTCAAGTTACTGTACGTCAATGAACTACCATGAAAGCAAACAAAACATTCGACATTGTCGTGCATATTTTAGATGTCACTGCATAATAATGCGTTAGAGCTATTGTATTAGCCATAGTCTCCCTGTAGAGTGCACATTAAAGAACTGCGTCGTCAAAACTCAAAAGTGTCATGCTGTGTATTTCTGCGAACTGGTAGCCTACATTGTTTAATTGTTGTTCGGAAAGACACGCATGAGTATTAATCCAAGTCTTAAGTTTTACATATATGTAAAGCGCCTCTGACTCGCGGTCGCTTGAATTTGTGCGCCATGAAAATTTCGTAATAATAATAATTATGCCATTTCTTTAGAAATACTTTAGCATAAAGTCAAACAAACACAGCTATAATGTATGTGTAAAACTGATGAAACGGTTCTACAAAGTACACTTCGTCGTGTTAATGTTCGTATCGCCAGGATCCTTTCAAAAATTGCACTCCGAGAACCAGCTTCCATTAGTCGGTAATTATTCCGTGTTCTAACCATCAAGAGTTACAAGTAGACTAGTAGATGACATTAAAGCGGTTCGATGATCGTGTACATCGTCGGGTACATCAGAGGAAAAGAGAGAGAGAGATGCAAGGAGGAACGAGACTAATAATTGTATGGATGCGCGCACGCGAAGACAGTCACCGCACGGCTATTAGACTTTGTAGCAGTGAGCAGAACAGGGATGCACTGGACGCCGCATCGAAAAAATGTATAGGTCTAGGCCTATATCACGGTTATCAGTCAGAAGTAATTTATTTCAAACATAAGAATCCTTCACTTTGTTTATTGCCCGTGTGAAGATTATGCAGTTTGTGACCTTGACATCTGTTTTTTAAATTACATAAATAGTTAAGTTCTTAGAGAATATTCTTCACCGACACCAAATTCTGCAATAATAGCCTACCTACAAGCCACAAAGCGTAGGCCTAGCTTATTATTTTGGAGGTCTGTATAGTAATTAACTTTGTCTATATCTTGCACAATTTACTATAGGTAACAACTTTCACTTGTTTACAAAAGAAGAGGCCAAAGTAATTTTGCGAAGGCCGTATCGAATGTTTATATTCTATATACTTTACAATAGTCAAAATGTTCCCCTCACCCTAGGGCTGGCCGTAGGGAGATTGGGACCCCAATGTGACTAATTAGATATCTTTCGCTTTAATGATGTCTTTTGGTTTTGATATTATGATGCTTTATGAGTTTCTAACAACAGACATGTATTTTTAATACAGTTGAAACGATTGTAAAGGTCATTCTAGGTCACTAGCAATGATACTATTCTGATTTCGTTCTAACTACGCTTGTGCCGGTGGCTTGTATCATTTTCGCGCAGTTGAAAATCCAATTTTAATGTGCAAATAATTATCCGGCAGGACGTTAAGTGGGAAAAACTAGGCCTACAGTGATGGAAATATCAGCTGTTCGAATCGAGTTTAAGGACAGGTCTACATATATTTAGACGCTTAACGCAACACAAAAACGTGTCGGGTAAACAGACAAGTAGATATGCCATGCCGTACTCGCGTACAGCTATGCAGGTGAACAAACACACACCTAATATTGTGGAAGATGCGAACCATGCAAGGCTGTGTCGACATCGATATGTTCCACTCGCACACAAGTAAAATCTAACCATGCAGTCTAAAGCGATGCGCGGCCAGTGCCAGAGAGTCGCCGCTAGTTCCAGCGAGTACTTTCATTCACCACGCATCGCGCAGCGCAGCGCATGTGGAAAGACGCTTTAGGTTAAGCTTGAAACAAGCCGAATACCTAATAAATTAGTTTTAATTTTTGTCCAAGTCTTAAAAATAACTAACTGATTTCCAAAATCGTATAAAATTCAAATTGCCACGGAAAAACTGCTGAAAACAATTCACGTGTTTCTATAAGACTTATTTATAAATGCAAAAATTAGACTTTGACGCAGCCTGTTTGCGGTTCTCTCTTTTACTGGTTAAATCGGCTGGACTATCTCGATATTGTTTTCGATATCTGTAAACCACGCCTCACTAGACAAAATGCTTCAACTAGTGCGTATCGCTGGCAACAGTAGCCTACTGTCATTACAGTGTCCATCTCAGTGCGCTGTGCCTTCGCATCAGCTTGTCTTCGTCGAGAGAACACCGCGCAAACTACGACCAGTTAGCAACATTTACACGACCAGCAACGAGGTATTACGTATATCGCCTAATGTACATACATTACATCTTACGAAACCCTCTATCATTGGGCCAAGAAATGCACTGAACAGGTATTGATGCGACGAGCTGTTTTAACACGCATTAAAACACTCTCTACTAGTAGTAACTTTATTTATTTATTTATTTATTTGTAAAACCACATAAAACCGGTAATAAAACTAAGCAATATAAAATAGAATAGTGGCATAACAGGCCAACGCAGGACAAATAAATGCCACTTACGCGCGACCAAAAATAATATACACAATAAAAAAACAAACTATAATAACTACACATAGCAACATAGGGAAGACTACTGATAGGCCTGTATTTTACCAATTAAAGTGTACGTAAAATCAAGATTTTTTAGATTATTTTAAAATGATAATAAAGAGGATGCGAGTACCACATGAGTAGGCAGTCGGTTCCATACAGTAACGACACGAACTGGAAAGGCATGTGCACGGGCGTTTACTCGGGATTCTTTCTTTAATCACAACTTTGTCAACTGCAAAGCTATATTAATTTTGGAGATTACAAATCTACGAAATAAAATACAATACAAGCCTAGATGATGTACATACATAGGAATAATGAAACAGATAAAATGATAAACGTCACTAAAATAGTTAACAACATAAGCACAATGGGTGATAATAGCTAAAACAATAAATAACGAAAAATTAGAGCAAAAGAACGAGCAGAAAAACTCCGAAAAATAGCCACGTGTAATTGACTTCGTGATTAATAAAAATGACTGTCATTTGTTAAGACTGTAACATTTTTTATCAAAAAGTTGTCAGCGTAGCAGTTTCAGTATGAGAATGAGAATGCTTATATCAGCTAAATTCGCGAAATTTTTTTACGTTGTCCGGCGAGCGACGTTGCGCAACTTCACGTAATCTGATTTAACACGTTACACGGTAGACGCTACAACTTACATACGTCTTTTGCTTTGCTTGTTTTGTTCACTGCCATAGTGTGTAGTGTTTGGAAAGTAGCCGTACGTACTGTAAGTGTCATGATGGATGCATCAATCCGTAGCAACGGCGTCGGCGGCAGCAACCGTCATGTTCATTCATATGAAAACTCGTCTGGGAGTCGCCGAGGCCTCGGTCACTAACACGTATTCGTCACCAACGAGTAATCGCGACATGCACACACACATGTGGGCTTATACAGGCATTGCCTACCGTTATGCGATGTGCTCAATGCTCATACACACACCGCAGCGATATCGTCCCGGTGATACAGACGGCGCCCGCAAATTTACGACTTAATAAGATGCTGAAACTATTTTCTGGTTAACTGTCCAAGCTGATTGCGAAGGTTTTGCTACTTAGACCCATACAGTCTACTGCGTCTAGCTCGGGGTGTGGGTTAAGACAACTGAGACTGTAACTGGGGAAATTTTTTCCTCTACAGCAACACTGATGAGTTACTTGGAAATTTGGAGTAAAGATAGGCAGCTGCATAAATTTCCCCAGGGCCGCGGGATTGTATTTCTGAGATAGTCAAAGTTAACTGTCTTAGTAAGTTGTTACCTCATTTTAACGAAAAATATACGTAATAACTTGAGAACTTTTTCATCAATATTGCTACCGATGTGCACGATGTCTGTCCGTACGTCAGTCTGTCTGCCACGCGGCTCAAGTCGGCTTCACTGTGCCAAAACGGCTGAACGGATCAAGATGCTGTTTGAAGTAAACACTCTTGGGGGACATGGAACAGTGTGCTACATGGGGTCCACAGACAGGGGGAGGGGGACCTACTTTTTAATTTTGAGACCTCCAATCTCCGGAACGGCTGAAACTGAAGACTTGAAATTGTGTGCGCATATAGAGAGCGACGGGCCCTAACGAAAACTATACAAAAGTAGGTCATATGGGTCACGGGCGGGGTCCCGCGACCTACTTTAAAATTTGGGACCTCTCTGATATCTCCGGAATGGCTGAAGCTAGAAACTCGAAATTTTGCGTGCGTATATATATAGGACAGGGGTCCTAACGAAAACTATCCAAAACTAGGTCATAGCGGGTCGGCAGCAAAGTCAGGTGACCTACTTTTAACTTTTGCAACACCCTACAAATCTCAAAAACGGCTACAGCTAGAGAGTGCGCGCGCAGTGTGTGTGGTGCATTCGATGCAACCTTTGCCAAATTACTTTGGCCTCTTGTCTTGCAAGCATATTATGCGTTTGACATCGCGCTTGACGCTTTAGGCCATAGCAACTTCGGCCTACTTTTTTCAGAATTTTTAGGCTGCATCGAATGCATCAGATGCAGACTATTGTTGCCGGTGTGAGCGGTGTGTGTCCGTCAGTCTGTCTGTCACGCTGCTCAACGCGGCTTCACTGTGCAAAAACGGCTAAACGGATCAAGATGCTGATTGCAGTGAACACTCTTGGGGCCCCTGGAAAATTGTGTTAAACGGGGTCCTGATTTCCGACAGAGACGGGAGGGGTATTCGATGCAGCCTTCATCAAATTACTTTGGCCTTTTGTCAATCAGACAAGTTGCACGCAAACGGTGAACAGAGAACAGTCAGTGGCCGGTGTTTGCGCAAGCTGCTGCTGTCGTAAGCTCAGCAGTCGTGACATCATCATCATCATCAGCGTTAGCAGACAATGTGTTAGTCGACAAACAGACGGAGAGAGTACCAAATGCGTCTGTAGTCGTGGGCGACTGCAGGTGTCAATAATGCTGACAATAGGCTTGGTCGAAATCTTTTGTCGTAGAGGGCAGTAGAAATAGAAAGTTGTTCACGGGTGCATGCGTCACCGCGTCACCGTGAACCTCAGCTGCGGAAGCAATAAAACGCCATGAGCTCCGCATCGGCAGCAATGACACATAATAGGCCTATACTGCCAACGCTACAGTTCGTTTATTTATAGGACAGCAAACAGTCACCACAGTCTCAGACGCTGAAACCCACATTGCCACTATATTTTCCCGCAACCTCACCCTCCAGGTCGTTTGCGATTATAGTTTGTAATTTTGAAAGTCTCGAAAACGCTTCCGTCTCGGAAAAAACTCTCGATCGTTTCGGTTGAGAATTGAGAATAACATAAGAATATCATAGCCTTCATAGGCCTATAGACTTAATGTCTCATGCACTAAAGTGGCGCTATACACTAGCCTACAGAGGCAAGTCCGCTGATATCAAGATTCAAGAAACATAAACCTATTCATTGCGTCCCCTTCTCTCATCAGTCACTGTACGACTTCTTGTTAATTTTCTCGCTTGCCTATATACTGTGCACGGCAGTAAGATTTCTCGCTAAAATGATAAGTACATTAGACCGATGCACAATCGTACATTGGTGTTCACGCGAAAATTTCGTGACGCCGTATTCGCTATGAAGTTTTCTTGTCGTGTATTTTTCAATGCAACGGGAAATAGACCTACACCGTGGGACATAAAAATCATGCCACTTTCATTGTGGCCTCGACTTTGTTAAATGTTAACCAATCTTCAATTTTTTGCACTGCTGGAAAACGCATCAAATTTCCAACAAAACTCATGTAACGATTTTTACCTCACCCTATATACAGAGCGGTCCAAAAAGTGAGAACCGATCTCGTTTTTGACTCTAACTTTGTCAAATCTTAACCGATTTGCGAAATTCTTTCCGTGAGTGAAAGAGGAAGAAATTTGCAACGCAATTCACATAACATATTTTGCCACACCTTAAACATGTTGCTGCACTACCTTGTAAGAATACTGATACATTTAATTGTACAAATATAGAAAAAAATGAAAACAAAATGCATTGATTTTGCATGTACAGAATACAATTTATCTAGCTTAGTTACTAATTGCTGACTTACTTATTATCATTTTCTGCTTCCCGTTAAGTATTCTTTGAAATAACAGATATTTTCATTTAAAGATTTTAACAGGCCTAAAATCCGACATGTTGATATTTGCGCCCACTGCAAACTGAGCATGCGTCACTGTACGACTTCTCGAGCAGGCAACGCCCTTTTCACTATACCAAATCTAGTTTTTCGGAAGTCCAGTCTGGTTCACTGCAAGATACGGGGTGTCACCCAGCAGCGAGTTTATCACAGTTATATGACATAAATGAAGTGAAGTTCCCGTATGGCGTGGCACAGTGGCACTGACTAAAGCATTATTCACAGTGCAGTTGAGTGGCATTAGCATCTTTAAGCACGTCTGCAGAATATAAATTAACGCACGTTATGAACAACTGTCGTGACAGTATCAATACCTATCAGCCATATGACATAAAGAAGAATAGTGGTTTTATTTCGTATAGCAGCCAAAGGCTGGATTGGTACACGCAATGTTTTAATTTTAACACACATAATACGCTTTTAAGTAGCATCTTCTGTATGACTTACCGTATGAAAATGGATTTCTAACATTTCTCAATGCAGCAACAAAATTAAGATTTCACAGGAAATGTTGGACAATTTTTTACTCTTTTTTATAAATGACAGAATTTTGAAAATCGGTTGAGATTTGACGAAGTTAGAGGCAAGAAGTGACCAATTCTCAGTTTTTATGACGCACATGTGATGTTGGAAGTCCAAATTTGTTCAAAATTACGATACAGACTTTAAAACACATCACAAACGACAAAAACGAAACTTTTCACGTTAAACAGCTAAATCGATGTTGATACTGTTCAATAGTTGCTAAGTGTCCACTTTTTATTTACAGCGTACATGCTTGAGGGCGTCAACACCACTCGTCAAATGCATTGCTCTGGACTGTGTCACGCCAAACATGCAGCCTTCTCGGCTACTATTCGTCAATGTTATGCATCTTCAAGTGAAAAGACTCGCTGCTGGATGACATTGCATATCCAGATTGAGGTTGAGGCTGTTTTATGGCCACAGATTTGGTCAAAAAGAGATGTTTCCTGTTCAAGAAGTCGCGCAGTAATATGTGCTCGGGGTGTACGAGTACTATGAACATGTGGGCCTATTTTTTACAAGAAATTGTTTGCTATTTCAAAGAATATTTAACTGGACCCAACAACTAAACTAATAAGTAAGCAAGTAATAAATAAGTAAGGTAAATGCATTTGGTTTACAGTTTTGTCGATATTAGCAAAAAATCGGAATTGCTAATTTCCCAGTGTAGTGCAGCACGTGTTTAAGGTGTAATGAGAACTATTACATGAGTTTTGTTGGAAATTTCATAGACTTTTTAGTAATGAAAATACAATGGGTTGACATTTGCCAAAGTAATAGCCAAATATATGTAAAAGTGGTACGGTTTTTATGGCCCACGGTGTATAATGCTATCTAAATATTGACAGCGGACACAGCGTCGTTTAAATGCATTCTAGCTGACCTCGACATATGGGTCTAGAAACAAAAGCGTCAGCTGCGACTTAGCTGGCAACAAACGAAGCGAGAGCCAACGAGATATTTTTGCGGACTGAACGAGATAATTTTTTGAGCGAGCCAGTATGCGAGCGAGCGTCATTTTTCCAGTAATATCAATTTCCACGCTCTTAATAGTTTGGTTATCACTGTAAATAATTAATTATTATGACATTATTAAGGAAGAGTCGTTAATATAGTCTGATCATGTTACAGCTACATCTGTCCGTCACTACACTATTATGTTATGTATGCTAAACAGGCCACGCACAAGTATGACTTTATGTGATCTCAGTATTAGTACATAAGCATTAAAGCAAATGATAGCAGTTTTAGTACTAAAACGCACGCACACATAACAAAGACAATGTTGTTGAATACAGGAAGTTTAAAAAGTGATATGACATGCAACGAACAGAAACCTACAGGCATAGCCAATTTAAAACCGCATTGTGGGACAAAAGATAAGTCACCTACAGGTCTTATAAAAGACGGTTGCCTTTACATTAACAATTTTTAGGCCGCATTGAATGTCGAATACACGAAATGCGGACTACTGCGACCGATAATCATGGCGTCTGTCAGCCTCTCTGTTACGCGGCATCAGCGACTTTGTTGGCCAAAAACGGCTAAACAGATCAAGGTCCTGTTTGAGGAGTACCGGGAACATTCAACACAGACGGGGTCCTGAATCTCCCCATCCTCCACGGTGAGGAGAAGGGGATTCGATGCGGTCTTCGTCGAATTATTT
>Ga0126335_1002877_pt1 | contig 10500 bp, 12 predicted proteins | sample OlaspJWI45metaG_FD_108409 | JGI IMG/M metagenome (GOLD analysis project Ga0126335, IMG submission 108409) | Marine gutless worms symbiont microbial communities from Oahu, Hawaii - Olavius sp. 1 OAHU.JWI-45 metaG | ecosystem: Host-associated > Annelida > Digestive system > Unclassified | place... | reverse complement strand
TATGAACTAGGCTAACTGTAGGCAACCGCCTCTAGACTAATCACAGCGTAAGGGTCCCAGTGTGACAAAAACCCAATCTGCTGGACCTATAAGCTGCCTAGAACATCGTGCAACAAGAGTATTCTGTGGGGACTACATAACCAACACAGCAAAGTAACAATATTTCCACTTAAGGAGAGAACATACAAACGCACCAAGACACAGGTAGAGTATACTGTCCGGTGCATACTGATCTCCATTGGGTTTCCGCACTTCACGCACAAACATGCACAGTGCACAGTTCAGCTCGTCGGCAGTGCAATGCAGTGGGTCCAGCTTGAGAGGTCTAAATCCACGCGGACCACCAAACCTGCCTGCCATCATTGGTGACCCGCTGGCAGCCGCCGCCTTCTCTATCTGCGCGTTCTTCTGCAGCACCCAGTGCTTGTAGGCATTGACGCCGTATGTGAATTTGAGGACAAAGTTGGCATCAGCCGGCGGATTTGGAGGCTGCTGCGGAACGTTCACCGGCATTATCTGTAATCAACATCATCATCATCAAGAGACAATAATTAACAATAATAAGCAGGCATTTCAATGACATTCAATAAACAAGATCATTAGAAAACCATGTCCATAAGCGAAAACATCTTTACCCTAAACAAGAACGTTTTAGCAAATGTCTGAAACAGTCAATCAAGGTGCACGGGTCATACAACTCAGGTGACAGACTGTTCCAAGCCACTGGTCCAGATGCAATAAATGTTTGTGGATTGAGAGTTGCTGGCTGTATTGTCGGAACCAGCAACTGACATTTGCCAGTCAACCGGAGCCGAGACCTACCAGAGAGTGTCATGAGCCTGTAGATGTACTCCGCTGCGCAAATTGGTAGATTGCTGTATTTCAGAAAAGACTGTAGGTGAGTCAATTTACAGACACAAAAGATGGTAAATAAAGCAGTGCATTAGTCACATCAGTTGTGTATGAGCTTAGAGACCAATGTGTACAAAATAGCTCAAAGTAAAAAGTTAAAACATAACCAAATTCCAGTCACTTCTAGCATTCACCATACAACACAATCCTATCGAGCAACATCAATTTCTGATCATCAGCTTTGAGAATTTGCACGTACAAATGCCAAAAAACATATGTGCTTAGCCGGCATTTCTCACATGCAGGTAATAATCTAAATATAACGTCTAGTTACTGGAGGTGCTGGTGTGCTGGTTTCTTCCATGCGCTGTTTCTTTGACGAACTACGGTTGCGACTGCCACCACCACCACCGCTACTACGACGCTTGGCACGCGGCGTGCTTCCACCAGGACGATTTCTGCCTGCCGACGTCGGCTGAATTATCTCTGACTCGTGTGATATCGCACCAAAGTCCTGAACTGGCGGCCGCTCCACTGCACAGTATAAAGGGACAACAACGGACATGAACGTATGCACGGAAAACCAAAAAATATTTTCATGTCAAATTTTGTGCAAAAATGTTACAATGCTCTAATCAGACCTAAAGAATATCACACAGATTAAAATAGAAAATGCTCCCCTAAATGATTCACATGCCTCTGCCCACTCCCACTTGCGTGGGTTGATCCCATGAGTATGTGTTTGTAATAGGGCCAGTAAAGGTATAAAAATAAAGAAAACAGGGCCGACAGCTGACCAACCCTGGAGTGTAATCCTAGAATCACAGGCAAACACAATCACCGACAGCACAAACTGAATGCATATTGTCTCATCTACATACACAAGCATGCAGCGACATAAAAAGTAAAGTACCCAAAACCAGTGACTAAAGTTATGTAGTATATAATAATATTAATGGTTTTATTTGTATTGCAGCACGAATGCTGGATTACACAACATCTGCCACGCAGGACAGTGCATATATAATATAACACAAATCATCATATAAACATAACATAACAGACGCAGTTTAGCACAGTAATATACACACTGACAAATAGCAGCGCAAGGCTTACTCAATTCCGTAAATTAACAATTATACAAACCGAAGCAACAATCAAACACATAATATAACATAAGATGCAACTTATGGTAAATATTTACAAACATGCATTCAATTTTTGGCACCACCCAGAGATCGAACCCGGGACCTTTTGATCCCAAGTCGGACACTTTAACCACTATGCAGTAACAGCAACTTAGTGGTGCCATCTGGTAAATGAGTAAAAACGAAGAACAGTCACCCGTGTGACATACAGACTGAGAGATACCCACACTGCATCATTGATCACAGTAGTCCACGTCATGCACTCGAAGCAGCATAAAAATTCTGGTAGTGCATGTTAACTGTGTTTAAACAGGAAAAGTGGCATCTTTCAACACACACAGACATGAAGAATGACTATCGTCATCAGCATCTGGAGAATCCACTCGCACAGCGGTGCCACGCATACGCTGTTTCTGCTAATATGTAGCACAACCATGCCAGTGTTTTTTAAATTATTGTTTTGGTCTATTTTTTTGCAAATTTTGCAATAATTAAAAAACTTTTTTCAAAAATCTACGTGCGTGCATCATCCTCGTACTAGTCGACACCTTTTGCCAAATTTGATGTTCTTCGGCCTTCTCAGTCGTTTGGAGAAAAAAACAGCCACCCAGTTTATTTCGCTACCCATGAAGTAAAAATAATCTCCAAATCAACAGGATGGCAGGCACACACATACCTCTTCGAACTGGTGCCGGATTGACTGAATCTTCAAGGTCCATGACAGGTTCCTCGGTCATCTCTGAGGCCATCCTCAGAGCCATCTGGAGCATGTCTTCTGCCATATCTCCACTACCACCGGCACCTGCACCACTGCTGGCACCTGCTGCTGATGTAGCCGCAGCCGATGTGGTGCCATCTACACTGCCAGCCCCGGCTGAACACATTCAACACTTCACTGATGCAGAACATACAGAAACATAATGACGAACTTCATCTTTCCATAAAACTCATATGTTTTAACTTCACATTACTCAAACACTACAATACCATCTTAGACGACACTGAGATAAGAGTGATTTGAAACTCGCTGAAAGTGTCAGTGTGATTTTCCACATGTCATTGTACGTCGGTTTCATAGCATTCTCAGTCACTGGACCGCAAGCCTTGAATCGACTTCCCACATCTGTCAATAGTACTGCTGTGTACCAACTTTTAAAAACATTTGAAAACAAAACTTTTTATGAAGGCGCACTCTTCAATAACTCTGATTTTGACTTTCAATCAAAAGAAACGATTTACATTATATTGTTCACACAGCGGCACTGAACAATAAAATGTAAATTGTCTCTTCTGACTGAAAATCAAAGCTGACTTACAGTCTGTGCAATTGCTTGAACTCAGTCTAGACCAAGCTTTAAACCAAGCAAACCGTGCTTACAGTTATCGTCATCAGATACTTCTGATTCGCTGTCAGATTCACGGCCACCGCTAGCAACAGCTTCAGCCATCATCAGCAACTCAGCTTCAAACGGATCAGATGGCATTCGCGACTGCATGTCCTACAGAACATATCATCAGAATGCAATGATCCAAAAATACCGTTATAATGCTATGCTCACACTAGACTACATTACACTGAATCCACATCACAATTAAAATCTCTGAGCTCTCAAAGAGTGAGTATGTTTTGACATCCCACTTCAAAGTCTTTCTAAGCAAGCGACTGCATTGGAACTGACGTCTCAACCACAACAATTGAGAAAAATGCACAAGACACAAACTAATAAACTAATAAACAAACTAATCCTCATTTAAAAGAATGCTAAGACACAAGAAGCCTAACCTAAACTAACTGGACCTACTTCACACATAACAACTGTAATAATTCAGTATAGTAGGCAACACAGCACAAAGCGAACTGACGGACAACAATACCTTAATCTTTTTGTAGATGCTCTTGGACGTCTTTCGACTGGTAGGAATGAAGCAGGGGACTGGTATCGGGACCGGTACAAGGATGGGATACGGAGCCGGAGTTGAGTACATGGCTACTGGAGTTGGTGTGTACATTGGCACCGGGCAGGGCAGGATCATTCTCTTCGGCTCCCAATTCTCATCTACTCAACCACAATGCACCGTGTTGAGACTAAAACTGCGAAGAAGACGTCCCACACAACAAGTAATAAATCTGGGTCTTTTCGGGGAGTGATCATTTCGGAGACGAGCCTTTCCAAGCAATCGACTGCACTGGTACTGACCAGCAGAAACAACGAAATACAAGCCAACCATGAGCAGCAACCACTCAGCTAGCTTTAGTGGGTCAGGTTGACCCAGTTTTAGGTTTGTGATCCGAGTTTATCAGTACTTCCGCAGGATTACAAGTGTCTAAGTCCAGTGACCATGGCTAACAGATGCAAAGACAAGACAGATGCCATTCGAACAATTCTGCATGATAAACTCAACCCGGTATAGCTAGTTAGGCTAATAACAATAACACCTGCATCCAAATGCAAAGAAACAAACTCTAAAAACCTGTAAACACGAGCCCTTCTGTCACAAACCAGTTCCACTTTATCAATCTGTAATTTTATTAGTGATAAGTTGATGACAGAACAAACTGGTACACTGCAGACAGTCGACACGGCCTACACAACATATTTTAAATCAATTACAAACTAGATGCCGGTCACCGGGAAGCTTTGCGTCCGCTTGGCCCAAGCTAATAATAGCTTGTGACGTCAGGGGGCATAGATTATTACAGACAGACAGAAGGACAGACATCACAACCGGGTTACATATTGCGTCTTTTGCCTTTACAGGCGCAGACGCAAAGAAAGCCTAAACAGAAATACGCTAGACCTGTCTGAGTGCTCTTTGCAACAGAGTGCGGCCGACATGATGTTGCCTTTGTCTGCATGAATGGTTTACACAGCAGAGCTTTGTTTCGCAGCTCCTTGGGTGGCGGCGGACGTACAATCACTTGAGGAGGTGGCGGCGATGCCTGTACAACAATGTTAAAACTAGTTTCACTTTCAGTTTTTCTGATGGAAAACCCAACTGAAACTGAAATATTAAAAACCATCATCGTCATCATCATTATAAATTCTAGAAATCCAAAAGTTGTTTTGTCACTAAAGTACAGTACAGTGACAAATCTATGGTTTTTGCCATTGCGATCAAGCCACCTGTTAGCCTACTCATGCATTCAGGATAACATTTCCAGTACTGGCTGGGTACAGGGTACAACCGATAATACTAGTGAAGATAAGACATAACATAATGATAAGACAATTGACTTTTGGACAAATGTTATATCATGAACAGTAAACCAAGATCACTCACCGGCGCAGCAGCACTTTGACCACCTACAAATGTAACAGATTAACATTAGTGTATCTTTCAAAAACACTAATTATAGCTAATACTGCTATAATGTTGTGCTGGACTTGTAAACGAGAAATCATATGTCCCAACGCAAGGCCATGTATTACTGTGCTATACTGTATTGATGTGCATTTGTTGCATCTTAATAAAGACTACTCACTTACTTACTTACATTCCACTTTTACGTAATGACCACAGTCAAGTTGCTCCACGCGTGTGCCTCTGTCACTGTCATATAATCTGCAGCCGGACGATAGCACTGGTCTGTCGGATTGCAAAAACAGTTTACAACTGTCACTTCGTGTTGAGGATTTATCAAATAACAGCTCTGGTGCATGTCACATACTCATATTATGTTGATAATTAACTAAAGTACAGTACAGTGACAAATCTATGGTTGTTGCCATTGCGATCAAGCCACCTGTTAGCCTACTCAGGCATTCAGGATAACATTTCCAGTACTGGCTGGGTAAAGGGTACAACCGATAATACTAGTGAAGATAAGACATAACATAATGATAAGACAATTGACTTTTGAACAAATGTTATAATTACAACCCATTCAGAAGACCTCTAGATACCATGGCCTGACATGTGGTGACACAGAAAACACTCTGGTTAAAAACATAAACATAAAACATGAATTACAAAATACGAAACATACATACACCATGGTCCCAAAAAATGTCCAAATTTTTGTTCCAATGTAGTTTCTACAAACACTGACCGATTTCCATAAAATTTGGAACACAGTATATTGAATGAATTTGCAACACAACAAGTATATCAACTTTACCTGCATAATGTTGCTACACTACCCTGTGAAAAATTAATCTGTGGCTTTGGCCAATTTGCTGTCAATTGGAGCTGTCAGATCAACTTCAAAAATAAGCTATGACCAATGAAAGATTATTACTGTTGTATGTTACTGTGATATTGTTCTGATGCAAGAAATGCTGTCATCTACTCATGCTATTGCCATCTTGATGTGGACATCTTCCAGCAAGACAGTGTGCGAGCACATTGTGCACATCAGATAACTGAGCCACTGCAGTGTGAAACTCCTAAGTTCTTTGGTCCGGACTTGTGACTTCCAGTTATCTCTGATCTTAGTCTTATTAAATAATGAATATGGGCATAAGTGGCAGAATCGTGTATACCAAATGCCAGTTCAAGACATGGATGACCGGAGACGGTGCTCAACAGACACGGGAAATGGCTTCTCACAAAGCACTGTGGATGATGCTAATGACTGAATAGATGGCCTAAGAAACTCCAGGCTTGCGTGTGTGAAAGAGGAAGCTACTGTGAATGCAGGCCTTGGTGGACAATCATTATGTAGAAAACTGGGTGTTTTTCAGTTTGTGCAACAGTAATGTGCAGCTTTTGTTGTTGAAGTTACTATCGTGCAGTTCATATTTTTCCCAAGGTACAGTGGCAACAGTATGTAAGTGAGGTGGACAAATACATAATTATTATGTTGCAAATTTCTTCAGTAAACTATAGAAAAAATGTAAATGTTTTTATCGGACCACGGTGTAGATTTGTGGTGAGTAATAGTAGTAAAATCAATCCTATATATTCTACATACCTTTCTGTGTCATTGGCGCCAGGGAGACAATATTTGAGATGACCATTCCTGCATCAGATGTCTGCGATCCAGAACTCGCTGCAGATGCAGCTTTGGCAGCAGCCGCACTCTTCCTTCCTACACAGCCATAACAATATACCACCACCATCATCATCATCATCATCAGCTGTGCATTACAAACAAAGAGGTCAAAGTACACTGCTCAATGTAAGCACTGTTAATATACTTTACAAGGGGCAAAACTTTCTCCCATGCCCTATCCCCACTGGGGGATTGTGATCACCATCTAATACAATGTGCCTTCAGTCCACAAGAGTTGCCACCCTCAACCGGACCTCAATCTGCTCAGCTGTTCCCTGTTTCAGCACAGCAGAGCCAAGTTACTATACAGACAGGCAGATTGAGTGATAAAATTCAAGAAATATACATGCCAACATCAAGTTGATCCATTACATGTTAATGCTCAGTACCTGCATGTACTGTACAAAATAAAAAAGATAATTAACATAATCTTTACTGCTAAAAATCCACAAACTCTAAAGAACATGCCTCGTGATCTTGTGCCGTATTTACTGGTGACTGCAGGTGGAGCAGAATTTGCATTGTTTGCAGTGACTTTCTGACCGGGAGTGGGTGCTGATGATGTCGCAGGTGATGCAAACTGCGCCTGGAATGAGGCCACACAAGGGTAGCTGCAGAAATTGCGTACTGACGCATCACTCATGGTGAGATGGTATTGTGCTGGGCCGAGTTTGCTGCAATGGTTGCACGCCACTGACTGGCCACTGTTTGCTTGGAGATTGACACGGAACAGTGACAGACAGTTTAGGGTGCAGAAGAGCTTGACAGGTGCCCCAGCACTGTCCACACGCTCCACCATGTCAAAGTTGGACCGTACCGTGCCACACCACTCACACGCCACGTTGCGCTGGTGCTCTGCACGGAATGCTGTCGTGCACTGCGCACTGCAGAACCGATGGGTAGTTCCATTGAACTGCATCAAGTTAGCAGCCAGGACGTCAGCTGATGTCGCCTTGCTACACTGGCTGCACTCGTCATCGGCAAGAACACGATTGTCACGACGGAACTTTGTGAAGCATGGTTCACTGCACAGCTGGTGTCGGATGCCACCCACCACCACCTCGCGAAGTGGTGGAGCCACTTGGCCACACACTGAGCACGTTGTATTTCTTGCACTGCTTTTAGCCGTCTGTTGACACAAAGTGCTGCAGTATGCGACCGTCTCCTCCGAATTACCCGTCGCTTTCCTTGTACTGACAATTGCACTGCTGTCATTTTCTATATCCTTTGCACAGCTGGCACATGTTGCCATCAACTTTTTGAACGCTTCCAAGCAACTCTACAAATAGACACATGCACAAAACAATTTATGGCCATTTTTTACACTCTCCAGGTTAGCTTAATCACTTCTAGCATCAAAACACAAACCAAACCGAGTAAAAATATTTATAAACAGCACCTAAAACAAGGAGTCACCAAGTGCTGCAGGCCCAATAAAACAGCACGCCTTCAGAAGATTCTTAAAATGTGTGAAGTCATCAACCAAACACAAAGATGCAAATAACATGTTCCACAAATGATGTCCAGCAACAGTGAAGGACCTGTCACACAGCCATAACCTTCTGCTCACTATAAAGATGCTGCCACATATAAGCTCGTGGAGAAGATTACAGCACATGACAATTGGCCAATTCATTCCAGTATTACCAACCCTCTGCAATGCATGCCTGTCTCCCATCCAGGAAGCTTTGCGGCAGGGCTTGGTAATACAACCCCGCACGGTAATGAGGATGGCAGTAATACCGGGGGTCGACAATGTCGTGCAGGGCTCCACCTGGTATATTTGGACATCAGAAGTCAATGTAAAGAAAACTGGCAGTCGGCTCAGGTGGACAACTTTTTCCTAGTGGATGACCCCATAATTCGGCAGGTTCCAGGTTTCAATCTTCCATGACAAAAACGGTCCCTGCTTATTCATTTTCAAACTGCACAGGGTCACTGTGGCACCTGTAAGAAGAAATGGAATCATGCAGCCACTGATTTGTGTCCTTGTGGTGAAAAGCAAACGATGTCCGACACTGCAGACTCGTCCTCTGACGAAGTTAAATGACAGCTTGTCTCAACTACACTCTGCTGACAATAAAGCTGTTGCCTGGCTGATCGGCTGTGTCTCTTAATGCACATGCAAGAAGAAGAAGAACTAGGGTTTTACATCATGTATGACACTACAGTTTAGATGACTTTTAAAAATAAGTGTAAACAGAGTAGGCATACTGTTTCAACCCCAGAGTAACAAAAGACTGTGTAGCTGCATGGTTATCATAGGCAATTAGGTATTAGCAGCACAACCAACCATTTGGCAGAAAGTCTTTGACACTTGTCCGACGGTGTGAGCATACTGGTCACTGTCGACTGTGGCATGACAGTAACCACACTCGGCAGCACTGCGACGTGCCGAGGTCGGCTGAAGAAACGACGTTGGCCGAGCTCTGAATGTCTTAAAGCATTCGTCGTCACAAAGGTGCTTTGTCTCACCATTGCGCACTATGTTATACTTGCATTTCACCACCTTCCACACCGGCACATACACACAAACTATGAAACCCTTTAACGGCTGTACGTGGCAGTCATGAGGTAAGGATTAATTGTGTCAGTGTACGTTGACAACACTGTTGACTAGTATTCAGCCAGGCTTAATTAAATGTGCCACAAAAATTCCATTGTGAACTAAGAATTACTCAATACTCACTGCTATCTGGTACCCAACACCTGCTATGTACCTTGGCCAAGCCAAAGAAAACCTCGAACATATAAACATCAACAGGTTTCAGGTTCAGCTAGAGGAAAAATGGAAGATGAAGGCAGAAGCAAAGAAATGAGTGGAATGGAAGTAGCCTGCGATCTACGATTAAGTGAGTCAAGTCACCCTATGATATAACCAACTCGAGCCATATTGCAAGGTTTGCTATATACTGTTCGCACACCTTCTTGCACACAATGCATTCCTGCTGCTTGCTTGACTTAGAACCAGCAGCCTTCTGTCCTGCTTTCTTCTCTGACACATCTTTCAGCCTTGTTTCCGAATCCACATCTGTAACATTCAGCTAAATGCCATAACAGTTCAACCACAGCAAATGTGATAAACTGATCATTACTACTACCACCAAAGACCAACTTCCAAAATGGTTTAATGTAAAAACTACAAAATTCATGAGTTCATATGCTACAGTCCGCTTACATATATTGTATAAATAAAACGACCAGCGATTAACAATATACAAACAATGAAAAACTCAAACTCGTAACAATTTCCAAATAATAATAATAATAATGATGAATGATGACACTTTACGTTAACAACTAATTTAAATTTGTATCAAAAGCTGCTAAGAACACAACATCATCATCGTTTAACGGCCTTTGTTCCGGGACAACCCGGGTAGATTGATACCAGAAAAAACATCAGTTCTTCTGGTTTATGGAGCAAGGGAAGATAATGGAGGCAGAAGCACCGACAATCCGGATGGGCACCACCACAACCGGACTAACGGCGCCCCCACAACC
>Ga0126335_1002875_pt1 | contig 10505 bp, 6 predicted proteins | sample OlaspJWI45metaG_FD_108409 | JGI IMG/M metagenome (GOLD analysis project Ga0126335, IMG submission 108409) | Marine gutless worms symbiont microbial communities from Oahu, Hawaii - Olavius sp. 1 OAHU.JWI-45 metaG | ecosystem: Host-associated > Annelida > Digestive system > Unclassified | place... | reverse complement strand
CCCCACTCCACCAACACCTCCCTAACCCCAACACCCCCATCAACCTTCCTCACCGCCAAAAAAAGTGTAAATTTTCTGACCCCTTACCAAGACCCCTAACTTTTTTCACCTACAACCATGCTCGTGGCGCCCTGGAGCTACCCCAAAAATTTGTAGACAATCACCCTACCTGTTCCCAAGTTTTTGGCGGCCAAACAGACAGGCACACAAAGCACCTTATATACATAGATGTTTTTAGGCTGCATCGAATGCATGAGATGCAGACTATTGTTACTGATGTTTACGGTGTCTGTACATCAGTCTGTCAGTTTGTCCATCCGTAAGTCTGTCTTCATGCGGGGTCATTCGGTACAGTCTTTGCCAAATGGCTTTTGCCTCTTGGTAGTATTTCCCAAGGTTCTTTGTGGCCATTTTTTTAGTTTACTGTAAAGGTTTCTGTTTCCTGTTTTCATGCATTACTTGGCTACCGTTAACCGAGTTCTTCCTAAGACCAGAGTTAATGTCCAGTTAAACAGTAGTGAAAAACTTATTTAAATACTGTATGTAGCTATTTATGTCAGTAAATACTGTTCAGCAGTATTTATGATTTGCCTTAACTTTTGCACTTCAGAAGTGCATGCAGCTGAGCCTACACATTGCTGCTGCACAACCATTTGATTTCTTAAAATTCTCAATAATTTGTAAACACTTTATTGTTTGTTATATTCATTGGCATTCTACAGAGTGTGCCATAAAAAACTGACCCCTCCGATTGTGCTGTTTATACTGTACATGCATGTGTTTATCTGTACAAACAATATAGCATTTTAATTGTTTTTTTCTTTCTACACAAGATGAAACCTAAACCAGATAAATATGTTACAATTTTACATAAAAATATTACAATATAATCGAAAGACCCCAGAAGCATTTTGACACAATGGGAAAATACATTAGCGATGGCGTGTTTGTGTCCAATAGGGGGTCGGTTTTTTGGCCCATTCACTATTGTCATAGGCAGAGAGTTGGTGATCTGTTTCAAACAAAAGTGACATCTAAGGGCTTCAACAGTTTGTAGAATATCTCATCAAATTTTATATCAAAAAGTAATGGCTTAATAAGATGTTTGTATGCAGGCCTGTATTTATCAATGGCCTAAAGGGCTGCAGCCAAGGGCCCTGAAAGCTAATAGGGGCCACAAGCCTTGATGGAAGAAAAGTGCAACGCTATTTATTCAACTCCCATGCCCCACTAACTAAAAAGTGGAAGGTCCAAAAAAGTTTCTGGTTGCTTTTGTTGCAGACACTGTGTCACCGAATTGCACAACAATGCTGCCATCCCCGGTGATACCCTTGAACCTCAGTACAGATATGGGACAGTAGGGGAAGGGGAGGGTAGACCCCATACTGGTTTCTAGTGCAGGGGCCCCTGTATATCTATCACTGTTTGTATGTGCATTCTAAACATAGAAATGGCTGTGATGTGTACCATTCTTGCGAAATGATGGGATTATTTAAGTCTTGAATATACTCTGACTCTCAGTGTCAGACAGTATTCTAAACATATGCATCACTCAGTGACTATGTTGTGGTTCCATTTGTTATGTCACTGATTTATTGCAGCAACATGATTACAGAAGCGAGCAGCCGGTGACTATATGGACGGAGATTTGTGACCGTGCTCATGTTAGTAAACATTTGTTTGTTAATAGCAGCTGCTAGATATTGGACAACAATGAAACTTTAGTTTCTTCCCCATTTTCCTTACTTATGCCAATGCTATCCTATAAAAGCTTTCATTCTCTGCTCATTTTACTGTTTCTGTATTTTTGTCATCAATTTGTTTAGAGTTGATATATTAATGGGCTGCAAATTTTGTTTTTAATATATTAATATTGTGGAGATAAGTTTCAGATTTACTTTTCAGTAGTTAAATCATGCAGCAGAAGCTATACTAAATACCTGAATAGTGGCAACATTTATACTGGCAGTATGCGAGTACAAACAACACTGATGCATCCACTCTATGTCCGTCTGTCTGGCCAGCACGCTGTTGCAGGCTGGTGCATTTAATGCCTGCTATACTATGCTATGCATACTGCCAGCTGAAGGTAAAGATACTGGTAGAGGACACTTGATATAGCACCTCTTCAAGAGGAAATCTTGTCACAGAAGCACTTTGATATGGCACGCATTGTCAAGGGATCACAGTTTTACCTGCCACCCACACGATTATCTACCAGTGGAATGAACCACACCTGCCTTTGCCTTCTCAGCCAAAGCTGGTCCTCATTTACTGAAGGGATGGAAGGCTGAGTTGGCCTAGGCACCACAACAGTGAGTCAACAGTTTGCCGAGTACTGCTATGCGACAGATATCGCAGTTGTTAGCTGTTTAAACTGTCATGCCTCGCTGGGTAAGTGGGCATAAGCAGCTCCAACAGCTACTAACTGGAATGGGGAGGCCGATCAGCGAACCCACGACCACAGCGCGACCACTACATGATCTATCACCAGCTGGTGTATTTACCACTCAGAAATGTGACATGTTTGGTCGCATGCATTTCTACGTCTGTCTGTCTGTCTGCATATCTGTTGCATCGGGCTGTAACTCTAGAACGTCTTGTGCTAGAAACTATACTTCTGATGTGCTAGACTGCTAGTACGTCTTTAGAATATTTAAGGTTTATTCGAGTATCAAGGTCACATGGTCACGGTCAAGGTCGTATTGCATAACTACATACATATACAGTTTGCCTTCTAGTGAAAAGCAGTCTTGTTGGTAGATGATGCCATCTGTGCTGTGTAGCAATCCATTTGAATCGTGCTGTTATAGGGTATCTCACAAACGAAGCCAACATTTGACACTCCATTTCGACGGAATGCAGCATTCACGAAGCCCCTCAGTGAAACCTGGGATCCCGAGAATGTCAAGCCATATGATCACGACCATGTACCTAATATGTGACAGTCTGCTGAGCTTATAATTCTGATGTTGCCTGCTGACTGACATTTCAATATCTTTACACTGTTTTGTTGAACTTACAGTTTATTCATTTCACTGATTGCATAACTGTATGCTTCGTTCTGTATAGTAGTTAGTTGCTGCAGCATTTGTACGAGGCTTGAAAATGAAAAGCAGGTTTAGACACAAGTACACTTTATTCCAATGAAAGCTATGCCACATCTCCATACAGTGCAGTTGATAACGACGAAAGTGAAACGTAATACTTCTTGTCATAGGTTGAGGTATCGAACTTACTTACTTGTTTGTGCAAATGTGCTGTATTTGGCTGTATATGTAGTCCTATCTGTGATACGCATTTTGTATTGTGTAGAATTTCTTTATGCCGGTGTATGCAAATTGCAACTGCTGGTGAAACAACATAGGCCTACTGCTGACGAATGACTGCATTGTGGTGGCTATTGCTGAACAGTATTAAGCTGCAGTGTATACGTTCTATTGCAAAAAATAAGCTTATACATGAGAATGAATGTAATGATACAAGTCATAAATACAAAGACATATTTACATAATACTATAATAATGTTACTACACTGAAAGAACAAATGTTTAGAACAATTAATGTATCAATTACACCAGTTGACTCATGGCACTTGGTTATACATGGTGATGTACAACGAATGTATTAGTAATATTTATTCGTTATACATGTAAATCATTAGCATGTTAAGACAGTTCCTCTGTCGTCAAGTTTGATCTGATACGCTCCAGCCGTCATGTCATCGGCTAAAGTCCTGTAGCAGTCGTTGTCAGTATCATGCTTCTTTTTGGTGCCTGGCGCCATGTTGTGGGGTCGTGTGACTGACATCACGTTGTCAAACATTCTTCTGTCTGTATTGTATGAGGACACGCCCACTGACGTCAGTGACGACTGATGCACAGAGTCTGAGTCAGCGACACACGCTTGATTCAGCGACGGCAGATCCGCTGACAGTCACAGAACACCAACAAACGTACATCCAGAGTACTTCTGTCATCATCATCATCGTGGTTGGTTGCTGACCAGCTCGTCAAGAACTTCTACCGAGTGGGCGAAGAAACCGACCCCCTATATTGAGTCAATTATCATATTTTTACGTTTAGTTAGAACTTAAGTTCAAGATGCATTCTAAAGCTTAAATCATTTCTGACAAATCAACATGACTTTTGAACAGAACTTAAAAAGATTTATGCGACTTGTATCGTTTAAATGAAAACGACCCAGCTCTACAGAAAACACTAAGAGTTTTAGCATTACGTTTTGTCACCATAATGTTAATTTGGCTCGATGTTATCTTTTTGAAAATTTCATGGAAGATAAGTATTGACGGTGTTGTGATCTTCCGTGAAACTTTCACGGAACCAGCTTTTTCTGTTGGCCTTATTTTCCGTGAAAATTGACTTAAACTTAAACTTAAGGTTTTTATTCCTTTTTCTGAGTTTCCTTTTCACCAAGTTGTTGACAAACATACTGTTCACGTGCAAAGAAAAAAAACTTTCATTTAATTTGTCTGTCAAAGTAAGGGATGAAGTACAAAACGTATTTATAAAGAGTCTTCAATCAAGAAGTAAGCTGTCGGCTCTGTTCAAGATGCAGACAGGCGCGAGGCCTAAACCTGGCGTACAGGTAATGCCCGTTTAGACTAGGCACTGGTCAGACGGGCATATAGGCCTAGGCGCAAACGTGAGCTGGAAATCCTGAGCCTGGAATGCGTTGGTGCTAACCGACCGGCAGTCACACACGGGTACGGGAAGCAGGGAGTGGGACCCTAGGTGGGCAGAAAGCGGGGACAGGGCTGCCTACGTAATGCCCGACTGGGCGAGCAGAATGGCTAATGTAGTATAATCCATCTGAGAAAACTTGCAGTTCGTGATGTTAGTTAAAGCAAAATACTTATTATGTAGTGTGTATATAGAGTGCTTCAAACGGTGCCTCTGCTGCTATGCATCCCATGTCGCTTATCTTGACAATTCATTAACTGGACAGAGTGACTCACAGAAGTCTGCAGCAGGATCGGCCATCTCTCTGCTCCACCTCTCCGGGATGTTGGTGACCGGCTTCCAGCGTGACAGCTGTGCTGGGGGCCGCTGTGACGCCAGTGAGCTGGTGGCACTGGAGTGGAACTGGATGTCGATGGATGACGCCCCGGAGTCGTCGACGCCGTCCGTTAGTTGACAGTAGATGGGTTGATAATGATGTGTGCAGTCAGTGACTGACAACTGCGTCCTGCAGCGATCGTCGCAGTATGTGTGGCCATGTGTCATCGCTGAGACATTATGAACAATACGCACAACAAAGCACTGTTACTGTCACTGTCAACTAATTTACTTTGCCTTACAGTGTTTTCTCGCCAAGTATAAGCCTAGTGGCGTGGTCTACCATTGTCATGGCATTGTGATTTAAACCGTTGCTCGCCACCAGTTCATATCAAACTGTTAGCTTCCACGTAAACAGGTGATGCTCACTGTCTGGAGTCAAATGTCAATTATCCTCGCTATCCATTCTGGTCCGCGGGTCATGCCCACTATTGTATACTCCACAGAAGGAAATGAAGAACTACAGACTCTAAAGCGAAATTTACAACGGCGACGATCCACCATGATAGGCTAGACTATTTTTAAGGTTACTGCTGTCCGGTATACCGATACCTTGAATTTCGTTAAAAATGTATGTAGGCCTATATCGATAGCTCGCTCTATTACTGCACTTTCTACATTTCTACCACTCACCAAATTTGAGGTTGATGTGTGACGTCTTAATCCGGGGCCGAGATCTATGCCTTGAAAACGAAATTCAACATTGCGGTCCGTCACGGATTATTTATACATTCGAATATTACGATTCCAGTTTTGACACGTGAAATGAAATCTAACCACATCAACAGCCTTCGAGCTGCTTACTTAAGTGTGGCAACATGGTACGATGAAGCAAGAAGACGGAACTGACCTACAGGATCTGTTTGAGATTGATAGTAATATTGCGACGCTGACTGCTGCTGCAGCTGACTAGATACTGTGTGTTGTTGATGCGACTGGACTGGCATGATGTAGTTCATTCCAGCATTCTACAGCATCAAATCAATGTGAGACATTTCATAGGCATAAACAAGCAGTACTTTGGCAAGTCCAAAAGTCACAAATGACTTTCATCTTCTCAGTCTTTCGAACCAGCGCTGTATTGGTTTCTTTCAAGTTACTTTTTGGTCTCAATGGCAGCGAAATTGCTGGAAAGCTGCACAGATGTACAGACATGAGACGTTCAAATATTTAGGGGCTGAATGATACCCCCTTTTACTCAGCCTGTCATTTATCAGAAACTTTGACGTGGCGACATGGACCATTGTAAAACTACAACTTATTCCAGAAACATTCTTAATGATGCAAATGCACCTCAGTGGCATTCGAAGCCTGTGGTGCCGTTGTCGGCCGAGGAGGCACAGGCACGGTGAAGCTCAAGAAGCAGTCGCTGTCGTATTCACAAATGCCATCATAGGTCGGCTGCTGCTGCTGCTGCTGCTGTCGTTGATCCTCTCTGACATGTCCATGTCCAACCGATGTTGACTGCTGATGAGTTCTGCTCAGGAACGTCGCCGACTGCTGATCTGCACCGTTTGACTTGAAATGACGTTTCAGCGAACCTACGAGTATAAATGTAGCATAAAGATGCCATCAGCGGTTGAAGAAGTCTTTGTAATAAAAAGCCAGTATTTAGATCAACCAAGATAACCCCATACGCTACTGTGAGCGTTTTTATACAGAAAGGAAACGTGCACGACAACACGCGAGATAGACGTTACATGACAGAGAAACTAATGTCAGTGCTGGCGACATGGCCGGAGGAAACCAGTCAAAATCATACGTGCACACGTTGAAGGAGAACAACGGATCTGTGATGGTAAACCACAGACAACACATTCGAGTATGCTGAAATTATCACACATATCACAGCAGGTTTCTGCTACCGACCACGAAATGACAAATTAAACAGCCGGTTCTAGCCAGTAGGGCTTCATAATTTCATACAATTTTAACATTCAGCAGTAACATTACTGCAATTGTTGAGAACGTTGAGAAGATCGTGCACAGAGCAAGCAATGACTGACCGGCGTGATGCAGTAGTTGACAGTGCTTAAAAGTGCAGGTAAACCCCAGGACGAGAACGACGACGAAGATGATGCCCAGCACGACTCCAAGTACAAGAAACACTGCACGCCGACTAGTCGCTGACAGGTCCACACGTTCAGCAGTGGCTATGTCGTGACCGTCAGAGTCGGACTGGACATGTGCTATGAGAAGAGCTGTGTCAGTGTCAGTGTCAGGCGTCGTCGACGCGTCCACCGCTGCGTTCAGCACACATCATGCTCAGTTGCTCACTGTTACGTCAGTTAAGTGTCGTTTCCACATGCGCGGCGCGATGCTTTGCGTGGCGAGTAAAAGTAGGCCTAATCGCTGTAACTAGCTGTGACTCGCCGGGGCTCGCTGACTTTTCGCCATGCATCGCATAGCGCAGCGCATGTGGAAACGACGCTTGCTGTTAGCATTGGAGCATCTCATCTGTCTGACTGTCTGCCAACTTCTCTTCGCTGAAGTTGACGACGATGACGATGTACTTTGGGTATCTACTCTATGATGGGAGAAATAATAAATAAATGACAGTTATTTAGAAACATGCCCGACTCGTGAAAACCTCTGCATGTTCTGACCGCATTACACCATAATCTTGAGCTACTGACAAAGACGAAGAGTTAATGCATACCGATGGTGCGTTGAACGACAGTGTTACTAAGCTTGCTGAGCACTCCAGCAGTCTCACTAAAACTCTGCATACGAATGCTGTATAAAGTGTCGACGCCAAGGCCCGACAAGACAGCATGTCGAACACTCGACCCAAACACGATGTGATGTCGCAGATAGTCGGTGCGCTGCTCGCCGTATGGCACGAAGTACACGTAAAAGCCGTCTATCGCGTTCCCGACCGTCCGGTCCTGTAAGCCGGACATACATGTAATGTACAACAAACACGTGTTTTAACATGTCCTTTCTCAATCGCGCATTAATTCCACTACGCCATCCAGCCGCGAACGTTGGCTTCCGACGGTCCGCTGATTCGCGACAAGTTCATGCGGTCTACGACAAGTCCGCGACCAGCTGGCGACTTTTGGGTCAAACTCAGAAACTGATCGCAGACAGCTTCGATCTATCTCGACGTATTACACGCGTGACAAGAGAGACAAGTTCGCAGCTGGCTTCCGACCAGCTTGCGACCAGCGTTCAACAGGTGTGCAATATTACACATGTGCAAGTTTCCCGCAAGTTCTCCAACCAGGTCCGCGACTGGCTACAAGTGGTTAGCGTAATGGAATGTGGCCCTAAGTCTGCAATAAAACATCAGTAGGGAAAAAGCTCTCGCAAATGTTACTTTCTACAAGTTTATCCTACACGTGCCTGAAGTAGGCCTAATAAAAACATACGTCAATTTGACGCAGCAAATCACACAAAGAACAAAAAACAATTAAACTAATAAAATTTAAAAACGAACTGTTGCCTAAATCGACAATGGATAAATCACACCTGCCATCCAATGAATATTTCAGAGCTAGACAACGCTCGAGCTTCCACTATGACAGGCGCCGGCAAGAGAACTTTCGTTTGTCGCTCTGCAACGTTTGACATGTAGACTTTTTCCGAACTTAGACTTGCTCGGCTGTTGCCACTGGCAACCTCCACAACACGAAATCGATACGTTACAGCTAAAACATAGAACAAAGTGACAAAGAAAACAATCACACGTGACAAAAACGTGATAAACTAATTAATGTCTGAGCCATTTATTTCACGTATCACCAATATACATAAATTGAAAGAACTGAAACTATAAAGCGACATCATTAGGCCACATCAAATGCATGATGCGGACTAGGCCTATTGCGATCGATGATCCCAGATGTCTATCATTCTGTCTGTCACGCGACTTCACGTGCCTTCGCTGTGCAACCACGGCTGAATGCGTCGAGATGCTGCTCGGAGTGGAGACTCTTGGGGACCAAAGGAACCTTGTAGACGGAAGTCCCGAATCCCCCCACGGTACGATGTGGCCTTCGCCAAATTACTTTGGCCACTTGTTGTTCCTTATGAAGACACTCAAAACAAATAGGCCCCTAGAGACTTCATTAGCAATGTTAACGTTATACTGCGCTGTGTGATTAATGCGGCATTTACCATGGGCGACTACTACATGTTCGATGCGACATACCTGTTCGTAGACGAGTGACATCGTAGTGTGATCGTTCTGGTGACAGACTCTGTGCGGCAGTCTGCCAGTCACTCGACGATGACTGCTGGTTCTTGTCGACCAACTTGTACAGGACCTTGAACGCCGTAACTGCAGCAGTCTCTGACGAGGGCCGTCCTGACCAACTGACACGAACTGACGTTGACGACAGCTGACTGACAACAGGTCTCACTAGGCGCCAGTCTTAACACGCAGCCAAACCGTTCAGCTATAGTGTGGTACGCAGCTAACGCGTAGGCTATTATTAGCCTGAGAAGAGACTGCACAAACAATTGTTAAACTAAACTACACCGTGGGCCATAAAAAACGTGCCACTTTGTTTTCCGCCATAACTCCGAAGTTTCTTTGTCAATTTTTTACACTTTTGTAACAGTGAATACAGGAATGAATACTCTGTTGAATCTTATAAAAATTTACCACCTCACCTTAACTATGTCTCGACTCTACCTCGTAAAACAAGAAACAACATAAAACAGCACATATCGACGTCAGTGTTCACTATGTTTTATTACACAACGGTGAATACCAGTCAGCGAGTAAGTTCAAATGTTTATTACAGGCTGTGCTCAAAATGTCCGCCTTTTGCTCTGATGCAGGCTGTCACATGACGGCGCCATTGATCAATGGCAGTGTCAACAATGTGCTGTTCCAGGTCCTTCAAGACGGCTACCAGACGCTGCCGAAGTTCATCAGTGTTCTGAATCCGCTGTTGATATATGCGCTCTTCCACAACCGACCAGATAGAATAATCGACCGGATTTAAGTCCGGTGAGTTAGGCGGCCCCATCTCTTGTCCGATGAAGTCGGGAGTCATACGAGACAGCAGCTCGGTTGTTTCACGACCCCATTGCGCGGGAGCAGAATCTTGTTGAAATGTGAATTTTTCTCCTGAAATGTGGCGCATCGCTGGCAACAAATGCTGTGTCATCAAGCGCGCGTCTTTTTCAATTCTTGTTGGGAAATTCTTTTATCAGTCATCTGGAAATAAATCTTTTACATTGCCACAGATTTTTAATCAAAAGTTTATCTTTAAAACTCAACATAATTGTTTACTTGTAACAAACAACTCAAGTAAAGTTTTGTGACGCGCAGTGTGACGCAGTTATGATGTCATCTAGTCGTTAAGTAAGTAAATTGTAGCGTGTTTTTTCCTCTTTCCAACGGTGCAAAAAATGTAAAAATCTGTCAACAAATGTCAGAGTTATAGTCGAAAATAAAGTGGCACGTTTTTT
>Ga0126335_1002874_pt1 | contig 10505 bp, 9 predicted proteins | sample OlaspJWI45metaG_FD_108409 | JGI IMG/M metagenome (GOLD analysis project Ga0126335, IMG submission 108409) | Marine gutless worms symbiont microbial communities from Oahu, Hawaii - Olavius sp. 1 OAHU.JWI-45 metaG | ecosystem: Host-associated > Annelida > Digestive system > Unclassified | place... | reverse complement strand
CATGTGTTCATTTTACAGAGTATTCACAGTTAACTGACTACGTCATAATAACTGGTTTATTGCACACATATTCACAGTTCTTGCAGTAAAGATTCCAGAAGTTAAAATGTATACATCTCTACTCTCTTCTGATGTGCTTTTGAGATGGCTTGTGTTGCTTACAGTGCTATATAAGTTGACTATTTTCTTATTTTGTTTATATGACTGGAGTTTCATCGGAGAAATGAAAATTAGTCGTAGTTACCTGTATTACTGAACAACTGATGCAGCTGAACTGGTTTTTCGATACTTTGTCACTTTGTTCTTTTAGTTGAAAGTTTAATACATAAAGTCCGTGGAGTGGAGGAATGTGATATCTGCTGCAGGTTGTATGATGGGCAGTGTGTTAGCATTGCCACTGTCTGGCTTGCTATGTAAGTATGGCTTTGATGAAGGATGGGCTTCTATCTTCTATGTGATAGGTGAATGCTCTTTGTCTTTGTCACGGTATTGATGTTTGAATGAAATTCCAGTTACTTAGCATTACTACAGGAGTGTTAGGTTTCTGGTGCATAACTGAAATTGTAGGTATATAAAGAGTACCGTCTGATTGTAGTGTGTACAACCATTGGAAACAGTTTTAGCCATTAGGACCAGAGAAAAGTGAAATTATAATAAGATGCCTTTTGAACATTTAATACTTGTCTCTGTAATTAGCTATTTAGTGTTGAGTGGAATGTCAGTCTCTGCTCAGTGGTCGCTCACTCGCTAGAGGTATAAAAAGATGTGGAAATGGTCATGGATTATATTATATTTTGTGAATATTTATTGCTAGTAAAATATTATAGCTTTTATCGTCTATCAATGCATTGGCAAATCTGTATTGTACTATTATTTTGTTAATATATCTAGTAGCAATGTTTGACAGGGATTTCGTCGGTAATCACGTTAGTATTTTGGATCCTGTTCACAAGCAACACGCCGTCAACAAATCGACACATTTCTGCCGCTGAAAAACATTACATCATCAATAGTCTGAAAGGACAGATATCTGAAGAGGCGCCTAAGGTAAGCCACTGGTAGAAGAATGTTCTTTGGTGTTAATTTAAGGTACTGCTCATTTGCTGATTGTGTTATTGGTACTGTGTGAAATGAGAAGCAATAATATTTTGGTGTATGTATTGTATAACGGATTATTAATTATATGCTGTTTCTTGCATACTGTTGTAATTGTGCTATTTTTTCAGATTCGTCTTTTTACAATTTGTAACCCTAATCCTAACTCTAACTCTTGGGTTAACCTTAACACTTTGTTCACTTAAAGACAAGTTGACTTGGGGACGAGTTGACTGTCACTGATGGCGTCGAGTTATTTTCATCATGTCTGCATGAAAAAAATTGCCTAGTGGCTGATTAGGGCCAACGTTAGCCTGTTATTTTAGTATTAAATACAGTTTACGCTCTTGAAGGATGATGTTCATTTTTGTGTTTATATGCGATAAATATTCCTTTTGTTACAAATTTAGCTTGCCACGTGGTTTAGTTTTAAATTTGTGTTCTAGCAGCTAAACATTGTCGATTTTGATTTTATTTTTGACAAAATTGCAGTTGAACAAGATGCCATGGAGGAAAATTTTAACATCTGGACCTGTTTGCGCAATCGTCATCGCCAACTTCTGCACTGACTGGGCTCTGTACACCTACCTGACAAGCATTCCGACGTTCTATAAAGAAGTGCTGTCCTTTGACATCCAATCAGTAAGCACACCATCACATTATCTTAATTGCAGTGTGTAAAGTCAACTGTAGAGCTATGACACACAGTCAAATCAGTTCTTTGTTCATGCTTATTACTAGGGCTGTCGAATTAACATGTTAACACGTTAAAGAAATACTCATGATTAAAAAACTGAACGTCCTCAGAAGTGTTTGCACAATGGCAAAATAACTACAAAATCAACCTAGACTGGTCTGAAAAATATGCACGACGCTTGGACAGTTAATTGCAATACTAAGGGGACCATCACATCTATCAGTGTGGGCCATCCATGTTCCAGCCACATGCGCTAATGAGACCAATGAATGTTACGGTGCTGTCGTTCAGTAGTGGCTTACGTAGAAGTCGATTGAAAACAGCTAGCCGGCGTTCACAGTAACAGGAACTACTCAAGTCTACAGTTTGCGTTAAAAGTGCATTAACGTTAAAATTAACGCATGCGTTAACGCGATTAAAAAATTTAACGCCTTGACAGCTCTACATATTACGTATTCCTGTTTGAGATTTTTTACAAATGAAACATATTGGTTTATTGGTCTATTTTCTATGTTGCATTGTCATATTGTGTTTACGAGTGTGCTCTATGGTTTTATGTACAAAGTGATGAAGAAACTTCATTTAAGCATTAATTCATATTTATTTTTGCTGAAACTGGCACACATGCTAATATGAGTTGCACCAAGATGAGCGCTTGGTCAGCATTCGTATTGTTTCAAAGCCATCACTGCTCTTTATGAGAAGCATTAATGTAATTTTGAGCACATTCAGCATGGCCCTACTTGGGGTTGTAAGAATAGACCGTTTCCCAGCTGGATGTAGTAAGACACAACTAAACCACACTGTTGTAGCATTGTGTCTGTGTTAACTTGGGCCTTTTTACCTGCACGTCAGCTATGCTGCGAGCACGTATTCTTTTTGGCGCCGTCTGTCTGTCTGTGCATCTATATCTGTTTGCACAAAATCTTGAAAACTACTGATCTGTTATTGATTGTTTTATCGTATGTAGGTTTATATATATTTGTGTATGTTTATCTACATGTAACGTACTTTCTTAGGCCATCTCTCCACATTTATTATCGTTGTTGCATTTGTCAACTTGTGTTATTAAAGAAACTTGATGATGATAATGTTAAAAAAAATTCATGTAACTTGGTAGGAATATGCCCCATAGTGAACATTAGAAGTGTTTGGAAGTTGGTGATTAACCTTTGAGAGTTATTTCCTATTTTTTCATTTACCATATGTATCTCATCCAGCTTTAGTAGTTTCGAATGCCTTAACCTAGCAACTTCATTTTAAGAGTGAAGGTACATTTTCAGAATATCTGTGTCACCTTTGAGTTGCAGGGTCATGGGGGATTAGTATCAAGATCATGACAGCAAACAAACCGGTCACACACAGGTATGTGCTCCCCTTGGACACAGTTTAATTGTATTTTATCTTCAGTTTCTGGTGCTTGTATTTGTTAATTACAGTTATCAGTGCTATTGCCTGGGAAGACTTGTTTCCGAAGTGACCTGTTCTGTGTTGAGTGGGACGTAATACCGTAATAACTCGACTGAAATCCCCTTTGAATGAACTGAAGCTATCTCTGCCGTGAAAATATATGTAATTCAATGATTGATTAATTATTTATTTATGTAATGTAATTGATTGTAGAATGGACTCTACTCTGCCCTGCCATTTATTGGACTGTGGGCAATGATGAACCTTTGCCCTTTGGTTGCTGATAAGCTGCGTTCTTCTGGTGTGATGTCAACAGCTGCTGTCAGAAAGCTTCTCAACTCTATTGGTATTTCACTTCTAATACTGATGTTCCTCAGTGCAGAGCACTGGGTTCATGGATGGCAAAATAAGCTGGGTGTCTGTCTGGATAGGTGACTGATGTTGATTAGTACATGGAAAATTTAGTGGAAAGTGAACAGTGAACATTCCAGTCTCACTCTAAAATTAAAAATCTTTTAATCTTTAATGACATCTATGAGCTCCTGTAAAACTTGAGTTTTTAAACCAAAATATTATCCAACTACCTTGTATTACCTTGAACCACCATTATAGTGATTACACCAGAGTTGTAAAACTGTTAATTTCTTTCATTGCTGTTTGCACTGAATTGATTGCAGCTAGACCAATACTCGCAGCTGCAAAATGTAGCCTTGCAAATTGAGTTTTTGGCATTATGTAACTATAGTTTATTTTAATTGTTTGTAGATATTTGCAATATAGAGGGCATTAAGTGAATGCAGTCAGTTTGGATCGGGAATGACACGATGCACTCTCAGCAGCAGAGGAGCTTCTTGTTTATTTAACCAGCTCATTTTTCAGCTAATGTCTGCCTGATCTTCCAGAATGATCTCCCAAAAGAAAAATCTGTTGACTGTTGGATATTTACTGGCAGTATTCCCTGTCCTGCGGCCAGCAGAGTTAAAATGATGAGGTTGTTTTAGGTGGAATTTAATTTTTTTGTTAGTGGATACGTTGGTCTATAAGTAAATGTACTGTATGTGTTTATGCTGTCGTGCAGAAGTGAGACTGAATCAGTAAGTAAGACTAATGTTTTTTAGGATCATTTGGGCCGAGTCTGCTGCTGATAGGTTTGGGTTTCCTGGACTGTGGACAGACGGTATTGGCAGTAACGCTGCTGACAGTTGCAGTGACTGTCAGTGGTTGTGTGTTCTCGGGATACTTTGTGAACCACATGGACATAGCACCGCAGTATGCCGGCACGCTGATGGGCATCTCCAATGGCATTGCAGCGTCGTCTGGTTTTATTGCACCTTACGTTGCTTCCATTTTGACTACTGATGTAAGTTTTCCCTATGTTTTCTTTCTCTGATCTGGTTTGTTTGTCTATCTTATGTTGCTAGTTTTTTTAGGTTGCATCGAATGCATGAGATGCAGACTGCTGTTACTGATGATCGTGGTGTCTGTCTGTCTGTCACACAGCTCAACTGGGCTTCACTCTACAAAAACGGCCAAACAGGTCAAGATGTTGTTTGGGGTCAGCAGTCCTGGGGGCCCAAGGAACATTGTGATAGATGGGGGTACTCATCCCCCACAGGGGAGGGCAATTGGGGGAAATTTTGCCCATTTTGCACCCACTACATCTCAGTAACGGCTGAAGCTAGAGACTTGAAATTTTGCATGCGTACAGAGGGCTTGGGGCCCTAATGAAAGCTGTGCAAAAGTAGGCCATAGGTGGTCGGCAGTGGTGTCACCTGATCTATTTTAATATTTGTCGACCCCCTCTTATCTCCGTACTGGCTGACGCTAGAGACCTGCATATAGACGGCTACGGACCTTACCCAAACTGCACAAAGTAGGTCATACGTGGGTCTGGGCAAGGTCACGTGACCTACTTTTAACTGCTATGCCTGCCGACATATCTCAGGAAAGGCTACAGCTGGATAGTCTCGCACGTGCAGTGTGTGCGGTGCATTCGATGCAGCCTTTGCCAAATTACTTTGGCATTTTGTTTGTTATGAGTCTGTGGCTGAGCTGGTACACAGTTATTTATTAATGCTTGTGACTCACCAGTGCTGAGGCCAGCCCCTGCATCAGAAGCCAGATGCCGTCTGTCTTGACTGTTTTTTTCCAAATGATATCTCCAGACTGAGAAGGCCTAAGAGTGTCAAATTTTGCACAAAGGTGGTGTCTAGTATGACGATGATGCGCGCACTTAGATTTAAAAAAAAATAGTTTTTTCATTTTCCAAGTAACCACCAAAAATACGCCAAAACTGGCAAACTTTAATTTTCCACTTGCACAGTGGTGCTACGTATATGCAGAAACCCGCTACCTCAGACAGTGCAGAGCACTGAGGAGTGAGGACCCTGTGATGATATAGTCACCTTACATATGTCTGTATGCAATCAGCAGCTGAAATGAATTGGCTAAGAAGATTTTCCGGCATAAATGAACTCGAAAGAAGAAGTTATAGGCCAAACAATTACACTCATAGAGAGGATACGTAAATGAAGTTTACAGTGGCTTGGACCTGTCGAAAGAATGAATAACGACAGAATTCTGATCCAGGCATTACATACAAGAATTGAGGGGACATTAAGTTGAGGGAGACAAAGAAAACGATGGATTGACAACGTGAAGGAAGATGTACAAGAGAAAGACAGCAATGTACAAGAAGCTAGCACACTACGGAAGTACCATCAGAAATGGATTATTTTCATCCAGTCCCATCAGCAGCAGCCAGATGGAGATCCTTGTAGTGAATGATGGATGGGAGATGATGGTGATGATGTGCAGTATGCAATATGATAACTTTCAGAATCTTTGCCTTAGAATGTGAGGTTTATTTTTGGTGTTCTGTTACATCTTTCGAAAGTACAGGTCAAGTTCGTATATCAATGTCATTATTTGAAGGTCTAGGCCACATGAGTGAAAACAGTATGCACACATTTGCTTTGCATATAATTAAAAAGTAGTCTGTAGTTCGAACACAGTTCACTTTTCTCTTATCACTGGTAACCGGCTCAAATGCAGCGTGCACTGTGTTAAGCCGCCGGGACACGCTTCAGTTTTTCGTCATTAATCTGTGTTTTCTCTGTTGTTTACAGCAAACACGTGAGTCATGGCAGAAAGTGTTCTATGTGACTTCGGCTGTCTATACATTTGGTGCTATTGCATACTGTTTTCTGGCATCCGGCTCCATTCAGCCTTGGGCATTTGAGGCAGCTGCAACATCACCCGTGAGTGATACGAATGTGATTGAAGTGGAACTAAATGGAACGGATGCACTGCTTGACAACAAGAAGCAGAGTTCCAATGTCTCTTTAAACGCAGCTTCAGAATGTAACAAAGGTGATGATGCCACCACTGATACATTGCTAAAAGTCAGCAGTTAGTTGTTAGTTGATTTTGTTTCCGGTGATTTTAGGGTTGCATGTCATTGGTCCTAAAGATCGCTAGTCCAAAAGATACTTGGCACTAACCCTTACAGCTGACTCTAATCCTTGTCCATTATGCCGTATCTTTTGGACCAATGACCCTTAGGTTTGGTGAACAGAGATGAGTGTTGTTGTATTATGGCTGGTCATTACAGCCTTATATTAGCCAATTAATTGGATTTAGTTTCAGGAGTGTTATCAAACCTTGGTGCCTTTCCTGATGTGTTGCTATAGTTAGCAGATGCAGTGTGCATTAGTTGTGGACATGCTGATGGTCCTAAGGTGGTCTAATGCTGTGTGACCAACAGTACCATGGTTGGAAATGCTGCAGTAACGAAAGCATTTAAGCTTCATTTTTATTTGGAACAATTTCGCCATGCATGTAATACAGACCCTGTTATGTGTATATGCTATGAGGTAAGTGAGTAGATTACAGTGCCGATTGCATCTAACTCCACACATAATTGTTCTGACAGTCTTTCTTAGAGGTCTCAGATATCTGTTGGACGACACTTGGATTATGTGTTATGAAAATTATATATATTCTGTATGCCACATGCTGAGATGTGCAAAATAACATGCTCAGTTTACAGAAATGACTTTGTGAGATGCCAGATGTCATATGGAATTGTTTATTGTTCATACTTATCAGCTTTTTCATTTTGAGTCTTATCAGTTTGCTGCTCTAAAACCATAGTTTATTATCACATAGTGTATTATTTGGCATGATACAGTGTGCCAAGTGTAGGTATGTTTGCTTGCATTTAATTTTTTGTTGTTTTGTTGTGGTAACTTTTTTTTGTTTTTTACCATGAAAAGTTTTGACATGTTGCTACAGATGTTCTGTTTGAGCTGATCTCACATAGAGCACAGAGACAGTCTTTGGTTGTAGTGAGCTATATAATTTTTACTTATTTTTTTACGTTATTGCTTGAACGGTTTAGCCAAGTGTAAGATTTGTGTTTCAGCTGCTTGTGAAAATAGTGCTTTGATGTTGTGTTTGTGCTCTTTGAAGTGCAAGTTGTGATGTCGGTAGTGATGGTCCGGACTGTTACTTCAGCAATGAGTTTTTAATTTTCTTTGCATTGTACTGTTGCTTACCAACCGTATTGTTTATATAAGTTATTTACAGTCACTGTGTTGTGTTTTAACATCTCAGAACACATGGCTAATGGTGGTTACCGTTAGTAGAATATAGTTTTGATGATTGTTACTATTTGTGCTAAGATTCCATGTTGAAAATTGTTATTCGTGGAGATTTTTAGGCTGCATTGAATGCATGAGATGCAGACTATTGTTACTGATGATCGTGGTGTCTGTCCGTAGGTCTGTCACGCCAGTCAACTCGGTAGCGCATGCAGTGTGTGTGGGGTCATTCGATGCAGCCTTTGCCAAATCAGTTTGGCCTCTTGTTATGTCTTATTCTCACACTATTAGATACTGTACTTATGTGTATTTTCATACACTTGCTAATATGTGTTTAGTTTTTTCAGTCGTAAGTAATAGAATAGTCTCACAGTTTTTTTGCTGTATTTTTGTACCAGTGGAGAAAGTATCACACTTTGCTCAACATTTTAGAGCATGTCTTTCATTACTGCTTTTAGTAGGATAGTTACTAGTTAGTCTAGTTGGATAGGAATATTCATATTACACCAATTACAGGTATCATTAAAAGAAATTTTGTATATTTAGATAAACACTCTTTTGTTTTATTGTGTAAGGCTATGGTTAGACTGCATTTAGAATATGCAAACTCTGTGTGGGCCCCATATAAAAGAGATATTCAAATTGAAATTATTGAAAAGGTACAAAAAAGAGTTACTAAGTTGATTATATCCTTAAAGCATTTATATACAGATAGATTAAAGCAACTTATGCTTCCTACATTAAAATACTGGCATTTAAGTAGAGACATGATAGAAATTTTCAAAACAGTTCTTAATTTTTATCACTTGGAAGCTGCAGTAAAACTGAGTTTTAATACATTCAGTTATTTCAGTACAACTAGAGGAAATAAGTACAAATTACAGAAATCTTCATGTCAGTATAACATCAGAAAATATTCATTTAGTTCAAGAGTAGTCAATATGTCGAACAGTTTGCCAAATGACGTGGTTGAGGCTGATACTATTAATACTTTTAAATATTGTTCTGTTTAATTTTAACACCGACTTAATTGGAACTGGAAGTCTACCAATTTGTGTGTGAAAGTGATGTACAGATGTGCCCATCACAACACATTGGATTGGATGGATGGAATTACAGTACAGACTTCTGTTCTAGCAGCTAAAATCAGTTTTGATTTTTGTTTGATGGCCAAATGTGCTAGTGAAACATTACAGTGTACAACGTTTAGTTGTGTATAGGAAATTGTGTTCTTTTGAGCTTTGATTGAAGTTTTCAGTTATATACCAACACCAAATGCTAGCAATGTAGTTTTTAACAGGAAATGTATGTTGCTTAACACTTGAGTGCTTCTGTGACACTGTTTAGTTGAGAATATATGTACATACTGAGTGGTTGTTCGACTCTGTGATGTCTGGTTTAATAATGCAACACTGTTTATAGCTTAACCTCATTAATTGTTATTATTATTATTCTTTTATTACGCCAACTGGCAGCACAAGCACACACATAAAATACATACAGAAATGCACAGTTACATAAAAAGCTAAAAACTAGATATACATGAGAATAAAAATACAATAGCAATAAAAGGAATTTGCAACATAGGCATAGGAGCACCAGTAGCTCGTTTACAAACCATACTAACATCAGCTAAGGCCTAACAAACGTCCGAACTAATGCCAAAACATATTCCTTAAAAAATCGTAGATGTTGCTGTAACTATTAGCCATTGCGATCAACTGTCTACATTCAGCAGCAAGATGTGCAATACAACATTGCTATGAGAAAACATTTTTCTCCAAAACGAGATCTTACGCATGTCGATCAGCGCAGAAGCAGGCAACCATTTACAGTAGAATTGTAACAGCTTCACAATCTCGTGCCAGTAACCATTAATTTTTTTCTAAAAGCATTGTTCCAGGCTACGTCAATAGATCTGATATCAGTGTTGTTTAATAGCCATATTTCACAAGTGTACAACAAGAAGGGAAGACAATATGTTTTGACAAGATGCACAGCTAATATTTCGTCTCTTCTACTGCCTAAAGGCCCTAAAACATTCAGAATGTTATTAAACGCACCATAAAATTTTCCAACATAGCTTGAAGAATCAACTTCATTTCTACCACAACGAAAGTAGTAGCCAAGGTATTTGATGCGGTCTGTCTTTTAATCAGTTTAGCACTTTACTGAACGCTTTGCTTGCATCTAGGAATGCACAATATACTTTACTACCTTGTTTGTTATAAAGACGAACTGATTCCGTAAAATTAAACAACGCATGTGAACAGCTGGCAGCTATCTTTCTTGAAACCGTACTGTAGACCATGGAGCTCCATGCTGTAGACAATCACTGTGTAAGACATTACCATATTTGACCAATAAAACAAATTCAAATAGCCTGGAAATCGCTGGAGTAAGAGTAGGCCTAATCTCACGATACATATCTAGATTCAACAGGTCACCGTGACCATACTTGTACTAAACAGTGCTACAGATCAGAATCAAGAATTTTGAAATCTACAGTTAAATTAACACAACATCAAAATGCAGTATTGATAGTGTATAAACATAAAGCATTTGGTGGCCAAAGTTGCTTTGACAGTTAACATATCCAAAGTTATGTCATTCTGACTGTGCCAAGCTGTAAACTCTCAGGCAGTCGTAAAAATCTTCTTACTTGTTCACGCGTAAACGGCAAACCGGAATAAGTGCTT
>Ga0126335_1002873_pt1 | contig 10506 bp, 4 predicted proteins | sample OlaspJWI45metaG_FD_108409 | JGI IMG/M metagenome (GOLD analysis project Ga0126335, IMG submission 108409) | Marine gutless worms symbiont microbial communities from Oahu, Hawaii - Olavius sp. 1 OAHU.JWI-45 metaG | ecosystem: Host-associated > Annelida > Digestive system > Unclassified | place... | reverse complement strand
CGTCCGGCATGCCCGGTTTGTACAAATCGACAAATATAGTTACAGTCGGAATGCGGAAGAAACGTTAACGTGGCAGACAGCTGCTGCTGCTGGAGCGTGGCCGCAGGTCGGCGCCATCCGCCGGGAATTGGATGGCTGTAATCCAATCTGCCGCTGATTAAAGCGTATTCAAATGATGCTACTTTCGGACAAAACAGTGCGGTCAGTGTGTCGCGGATGTTTTCATAACTCCAGCCCAACCCAAACTTGGTTTTACGTTTCAGGTAAACTACTCAGCGAAAGTAAACAATTTGTAAACAGCCTCACGTGCACAATACACTTTTTGTCTGAAAGCAAATCAGTAGTTCACAAAACGTCATACGATTAGTTATCTTGTTTTCACGCAGCATCAAGTATTGAAAAAAGTTGATCGTTCTGATGTTTTAAAAGGGGCTCGCTAAATACGAAATTCGTCTAATTCCTACATATTGCAGAACCACACTTTAACTCATTGAATTGGTAAATAGCAGTATACCTGTTCAGTATTGACTACAAGTACATCAGAGGTATACGTGCTAAATGCAATTCCTCGTACATAAAACTCATTTTAGAAAAAAACAGAAACAGCTTTTTTGCAGACTAGAATGGCGTCGAACTCGGAATGTGGTACAGTGTACCTATGGTGCCGGTTGAATTAATGGCGAAATATATACGTCTATATATACGTCTATATATACATCTATATATAAGGCAGTTCATGTGTATGTCTGTATGTCAGTATGTATGTATGTCCGCTAAAAACTCGGGAACGGGAAGGGTGATTGCCTACAAATTATCAGGGTAGCCCCGAGGATGGTTTGAGGTGCAAAATATTCGAGTAGGAATCTTGGGTAGAGGGGCAGAAAATTTACACTGTTTTCCCGCTGCATCGCACGGCCAGCAAAGCGCAGGCAACTGGGCGTACCAGGAAGCCCTAGCCTATAGCCTTGGGCAGCATTAGTTACAGGTCGGCCTCGCCGCTGGAGGCGCGATACACTGCGGTGCAGGTAGGCAGACAGCGTGGCAGCGTGCATTCTTTGACCGGGCAGCAGAATAGCATGTAATGGACGAGATACGGAACGGGCCTGTATTATTTTTCTGTATTTCTGTGTACTTTTCTATCATTTCATATTTCATTGTATTGTCTACCTTCGTGGTGAATAAATGCTATATAGATATAATGCCCAGCTGGATGGGCAGAACGGCTAGCTTACTTCAATATAGCATACATATTATTTCTACTAATCGGTCGTTACTGTTTATTATCACTGGCATACAGAACTGAAAGTAGCCGACGAGTCTGAGGAAGCTGGCGAGCTGACGTGGTCCCTAATGGCACCGAGAACTGATAAGGTCGACGCTGAAGTCAACGTTTCAACTACATGCACTGACTGCGTTAACGACAATAATGCTCAGCAGCCGGCAGCAGCAGCAGCAGCCGATATTGAAAATGATACGAGAGAAACGACGGCAGCAGCTAGTGATGCCTCTGGTACCAACAGGTGAACTTCATATCATGCAGTAGCGTTCCGTTGTTAGAAAATCGAACTATCTGCCGCAATTTTATCTAAGAAAAAGCTGCTAACAAAAAAATACGAAGTGTCTGAAGCAGCGAAATTATATGTTATAGTTTAATTCTGAATTAGCTCACGCTATTTTTGTGCTTTCGGTGTTCTAAATTTAAACTTATTTAGTTACACACACGCTGCTTGCGTTGTTTTCGTTGCTTTTTTGGCTATCTTTCGGCAATTTTTTAAAGACATTTTATTCTGTTTTTGTTTTCTAATCTAATGCCTTGTAATGTTTTGCCATTCGCGTAGACTTTGAGATAACAATTTTATCTGAAGCGCATAAAAATTTCAGATTACATTAGATTTTAGGGCTACTAGTACAAACATTCTCTGCTGTACCACTACAAGGTGAGTCAAAAACAGTAATCCTGTAAGTAGTCGACCGTAAGAAATTGGCCTTAACTTTGTCAAATCTTAACTGATTATCAAATCTTTTTCACCGCTAAAAAGAATATGAAATTTACAACAAAAGTCATGTATTATTTTCACTGCACGTTGCTGCACTACCTTGGAAAGTAAAAAGTTTAAACTTTTTATAAATTACAAAAAAACAACTTAATATCGTACTCTTGTGTGACAAGAAATGAAACGTTTCATGTCATATAGATAAATACTGTCATAACAATTGCTCAAGTGTCCACATTTTCCGTGTCGTAATGTGGTAGTCCATGACAAGCCAAATACTCAGTAAGTATTACTTCACTTCGTCAATTTTATGCACCAGCGACCGACAACCTTGCTGCTAGACGACAGCCCATATCTTCTAGTAGACCAGGTTGAGGTCGGAGCTGTTCAGATCTGGTCAAATTAACGATGTGATGCTCAAGAACTCGTACAGCATCGCGTGCCCAATGAGCAGGGTCGCTGTCAACTTTTAGATCTGTTTTTATAAGACAGCCCGTTATTTAAAAGAATATTTAACAAGAACCATAAATTGACGTAATAAGTAAGTAAGTTAGTAAGCAAGATTCGTTGAAATGGGTACATGTAAAATCAATGCATTTCGTTTGCATTGTCTTCCAGATTAGCAGTAAATTTGAACCCTTTTCATTTCCCAAGATAGTGAAGCAACGTACTTAGGTGTGTTAAGCACCATTACATGGCCTTTGTTGCAAATAAAGTACTATTTCCAACAGTAAAAAAATTTTGAAAATTCGTTAAGATTTGACAAAGTTAAGGGCAATATTTTTATGAGATTATTTTTATAAACTTCGATATTTACGTTTTCGAAACTCTTCAAATTTCAACATTTACATGTATTTGCGGATTTAATAGATTTAATAGATGAAAATGCAGTATGGTAAAATTCGTCGTCGGCTACAAATATGAATGCAGTACTGGCTTCGAAGTGTCTGGTGCCACGTGCCGTTGTATCTATCGAGACTTATTGTGCACAGCGGCGCAGCGACGATTGAAGACAAAGTGAACAATGGTTACAGCAGCTGTAACCCGCATCCGTCACGAGCGCAGCTCGCAGCACGCTTGGTTGCAATCATCGGATGGAAAGAACGGGCGAAGGACGGAAGGAAGCAAGCATTCGCTCGCTCTGTCGCTTTGCCATATGAGACTGCGATGAGCATCGAGCGGACGTTATATTATCAGATTTTCCGCGTCGCCGATTGTCAAACAATTACGCGTCGCCGGAAACGGAACGTTCGTCAGCGCTACAGCCGTGCAGTTGTGCGATAAAGAGGCGTGAAGCGAACGCGATACACACCTGATCACCGCCATTACTGAACTTTATCAGTAGCCGAAACTGCTGCTTATTCAGTTTATCTACTGCAAGCCAAGAGATACTCAAAGTTTATTACTTGTAAACGTGTGGGCACACTAAAACAGTCGTTGTTTCGGCTTAAGGCTTTCAGTTGCAAAAACGCTGCTTTTCTCAGTAGTGCATTACATTAACTAACGCTTTTTGTTGCATGAAAAGATGCTACAAGATTTGATGAATTATTTTTATACAATCGTTGGGTATCACAATTTCTTGACCGTCTGCAAATATATGGCTATATTTCGGGAACGTTACGTGGTAAACATGTACACCGTGAGCCATAAAAATTGATAAGTCTTGCCACTTTTATTTTGGCTGTAACTTTGCCAAATGTTGACCGATCTCCAGAATTTTTTACTGCTAAAAGTGCATGAAATTTGCAACAATACTTATGTAGTATTTTTCACCAAACCTTGAACATGTTGTCGCTCTACCTTGAGAAATTCGAAGTTTAAATTTGCCGGTAATATTGACAAATGTGAAGAAAAGCGTTGATTTAACATGCACCCATTTATTGCGTTTTACTTACTTATTATTTTCCTACTTATTAACTTAGTTTTTTCCTTCTGTTGAATGTTCGTTGAAATAGCAAACGTTTTCTCTAAATTTTTGTCAGTGCCATCTCGCGACGCAGTACGAATTCTGACACAGATAACATTTTTTCGTCGGACCTGACCTGTGGCTACTGAAGTAACTGAACAGTTCCGACCTCAATCTGGTCTACTAAAAGCTAGGAGCGTCGTCCAGCAGCAAGCTTATCACTCACAGGTGCATAACACTTGACAACCTGTAGCAGCGCTTGCGGAATGTATGGCGTGGCAAGGACCAGAGCGTCATTGAAATTTGAAAGTGCAATTGGTGTGGTGTGGGCATCTTCAGATATGTGTGCGACAAATGGTGGACACTTTTAACAACTATACAGTTAGCTGTATAACACGAAATATTTCGTTTTTGTGGTCTGTGTTACATTTTAAGTCGTATCATTTGTAGTTTTAAAAAGAAATTTGGACTTTAAATTTCCCAAGGTAGTGCGGCAACATGTTCAAGTTTTGATTGAAAATATTACATGGTCTTTGTAGCAAATTTCATGTTCTTTCCAGCAGCAAAAGGATTCTGAAGGTCTGCTAACAAGTGGCAAAGTTACGGCCAAAATAAAAATGGCACGGTTTTTATGGCCCACGGCGTAGTTAGTTTTTTGGCCGCATCGAACATGCGGACTATTGCGATCGATGATCTCGTAGCGTGGGCGTCTGACTGTACGCGGTCCGCGGGCGACTGCTCTTAGTTCCTACTCTTTCTCCAGATGGCGCCACGATTCGGCTGTTACTACATTATCGCAGCTACTTGTTCTAGCTGGTTGTTGCATGACTGTTGTGCTGAGGTGAATTTAAATGCGAAATAAAGATCTGATCTCCTTAGTCACAAGAGTGATCGAACGTCATTGTACAATTCATCGAAGAGTTTGATTGCCGGCGACTTTGGATAATTAAGTTCTAAAGGTCATACGTCATTCACTAGTTGAAAAAGTACGTCTTTGTAGTCGTCATGCACGTCTTTAGCAAGTCGGCAACGTATACTCAACTCACACGTTACAGAATACTTCCTTGTGTAGTCTCAAGCTCTTGCTTTGTCTATCAATTGCTCTGCTGTTCTTCTGTCATAGTTTGAGCATGTGTCTTGTAGAATTGATGAACGTGAAGCGACAGTCATTGCGGAACCGTCCGTGTCATCTGTGACAGAAATTTCTCGACCAAAGAAATTATCGTTAAGCGGAACGACAAACACACCTGAAGGTCTCCAGGCTGTCTGGAATCAAAGTCGAAGGTTTAGCGTTGATGTGCTGCCAGTATCACAAGACAGGCGACCAAGCATTCAGCAGCAACAAACGTCAGGTCGAGGACGAGTGCCTACGCGAACTACAAGACTTCCAACTGTCACACAACGTCGGACAAGTCAGCCGACTGTAGTTCAAGCACGACGGCCATCAGATAACGTCTCCACACGGCACGCTGCTCGGAGGTTCTCCGACAACGACGGAGCGACATGTAGTGGCGGCAGAGAACGTTGGCAGAACGTCGAAACGTCAGCGACGACGTCAGCGTCAACGTCAGCGACGTCAACGTTAGCGCGGCCGTGGACCAACACGCAGTCAACGTCATATCCTCGCCGTCAGTCAGTTCAGTCCAACCCATCAGCGACCGTCAGAGATCGGCGGTCGACAGTAAGGAGATCGTCGGAAGGTCGAGAAAATGCACTGCAGGTCGATACGTGGTGGACAAGATCAGCAAGACGACCGTCCAGAGACCGACAGACGGAGCAACTGGAACAGACAGACAGACCGCTACCACCATGGGTCCACTATCAAAAACGTCGCTCCGCCCCAGAAGTTGCTTATACGAGATCATATCGTCGCGCATCTACGTCGTCCAGTCGACACACGACTGGAGACAGCCAGCTGACCGAGCTGCGCGAATTGCCGCAGTCGGATCGCAACGAGATGGCGAGAAGACAGCGATGGAACGCAGCTGTGATGCGTCATGGTGAGGACAGTTTCGACAGTGTGCTAACGTCCCGTCCACCGTCGCCGACTGAGTCTATGGGCAGTGATTACAGCTCCGCTGGGTCGCTGTCAGACATTGCCCGAGGTCATCGAAAGGATAGTGGTTTCCGGTCCATCGAGACCCAGTCGTCCTACAGTGCCAGTAGAAAAAGTTCGACGACAAGCGGGCCGCGGAGACAATCATTCCAGTCATTCCAGACAACTGATACTAGCACCGGTCGACACAACTCCATCCCGTTTGTAGCAAATCCATTCGAGTTAACTGGACGTTCTTTGTACCGTCCGGCGTCGAACGCTCCTCGGTCTAGTGGCAGGCGCCAGTCCATGTTTACTAAGAGCGACGAGGTGGGAGGTGGTGAGAGCGACTGGCTGAAGGAGTGGCTGCGCTGGCGAGCTGGTTGTTCTGACGGCAACGACGTCGAGACCCCTGACTTGGGGCCTCAGTCGACTTCGAATCGCCACACGACTGGTGTCTTGAACTCACTGTCCGACAAGGTGGAGCGTACATTTGAAGGGTTTGATCGTGTACTCAGCAGGGCTACGGCGCTAATACATGATCGTCGTATGTCCACTCCTGACGAGAGTCATACTGAATGCTAGCATCGACTATCAGGTGTCTACACCAGCGATTAACGCTTTTTTAATAAGTTCCCTCACATAGGCACAGCCAGAAAATTTGATTGCGGATCCTTAGCATTATAATTTGTATTATTTGTGAATTAAGACATTTTTCCTACTTTAGATCGGTAGAATATTCTAGTTTTATATCTGAACCATTTTTGTATTTCGTATTTACGTGAAAATATTCGTCCGCCATGAGGTCTCAGGACCACTAACTCTGCTCATCTCATAGTTCCAAGTGCTATTCAGCCCTGACAGACATGAGCCATGTACTGTCAAATGGGTACCGTTTGTAGTGGGCTCTAGTATAGTCGAATTCTCAGAAATGCTGTTCATGTGTTTGTATATTTCTATATTGTTGTTTAAGACTTGCGACGCAATGGCGTTTGCGTTTAGCAAAGTGTACTGTAGTGTCGTTTTGTATAGATCATGCTGCCGCTGTAGTTTGTGCAATTGTGCTTGTTGATCGTTTGTACATGTACAGTAGCTTTTGTATGTTTTATGTCTAACGTTTTGCATTTACCTGCGAACGAATTGTATACGCATATACCGCCGTTGTGATAGCTAAACAGTGAACTTTTGTCAGAACGAAATCTCATCGGAATAAAGTAGGAAATTGTTTCATATCTAATAACACATCAACTGTTATGCGTTTCCATGGAGTTAGGTTCCGGTTAATGTTAGGGATATGGTAAGAGATAAGGTTCGGTTTAGGATTTTGTTCTAACGAGCCTCCGCTAAAGGCAGCACAACTTGCGCCATACATGTACAACGTTCTGTAGAAGGAACTTCAGTACAGTGCCACGAGATTTCGCACATATCCGACGTTTTTACTGTTAAATGTTCATCATTTAACTGGCCTTGCTTTGCACTGCCGCTGAAATTTTGAGTGTTTTTTCATATTACGCACGATGTGTTTTATGTGTTCTGCGTGTTTGTTTGTGGAGCGTTTTGCGTCGATGCGGCTGGAAAAATTGACGATGCATGAGAGTTCGAACGATTTTCTGTGTGCCGCATGTCTGACAAATGGTCGCAGAATACGCAACTTACAAAGTGATTGTCTCCGTTGGGCATTTCCGCATTTGAAATATAAACACGCATGATATTGATATCAGTATCAATTTGTTATTGGTAGTCCATAGTGTTATCTTGGTGCTTAAGAGGGCACAAAGCCGTGGATGTGACCGCTCCTGCGACGAAGTCCTATAGATTCTAGCCCGCTGCACTTCAGCTAACTTTATACATATTCTGAGAAATTTTCTAAACAAGTTTACCACAAACAGTCATAAGCACGTTGTCAGTGATCAAAGCCCGTGAATAAACTTGGATTTGGATATCTTTTTTTCTGTTTAGTTAGCCTTTCGTGGAAATTTAAATTAAACATAGGCCCAACAGTGTAATCTAACAACAGCATCAGTATATGCCGGCAACAAGCAAAGACATGCATCACAATTTTTACAAATCTGCAGCATGAATGTATTAACTGACGACTCTTGACTGTTGACTCACTTGCCCTCTATTCTGCTGCTCGGTTCTCTGCAACAGGGCATGATTGGTTATTGGAGCATTTAATTCGGTCTAGCTACCGGTCTGCGAAAACGAGTCAAATCAGTTGAGTTCTATGCTATCGCATGCAGCAGTGGTAATCGTCTAGTTATTTCATCATTTAGGTAACATTACTTTTAACTTTGCTAAATACTTGTCACTGTTGTTCCTGATGCGATGATGTACTATTAATTACTAATTATTCACATTAACCGAGTAGTTGTTTTAAGACGAGAGTAAATTCTCAGACACAATCGCAGTATCCGCAATACGATTATTTTTTTGACGCTCCAACAGAAAATCTTAATGATGCAGTCACATAGCGTAATGCAATCAGGCATTTTGGGTCAATGACTTTGAACTGTTCAAAGACGAGTTTTGGGCTGGTGATTCCATAGTAAAGGTAAAGGTAGATGACATTTGATATAGCGCCTCTTTGTGAGCCAACGCCATCACGGAGGCGCTCAGGTATAGCACGCGTTTTCAAGGGACCACACAGTTTTACCTGCCACCCACGCGTTTACCCACAAATAAAAGAACCATACCGGCCTTTGCTTTTAGAGCCGAAGCTAGTTTGTATTTACCGACCGCGGAAGGATGGAAGGCTGAGTTGGCCTATGCACCACTATAGTAAGTAAACAGTCTGCCCAGGACCGCTACGCGACGAAAATCACAGCTATTAGCTGCTCAAACCGTCACGCCTTACCGGACAACTGGAAACGCAGCAGTCTATGAGCGTCGAACTCACGGCCTCTCGGGCCGAAAGCCGCGACGCTAACCACTACGCCACCCAGTCACCCAGGGCTAAAGGAAACTTCCGGGATCCCAAAATACCATGTCACAGTCACACGCACTACGCACTAGCGGAACCCTACAAGAAGCACGCTTTGAGCAAGATTGCGTTTCAACCCCGAATTCTGATTAGCCACCGGAATGTACTTATCGTTCCATCCATTCGGATACGATACCTTATAAAATAAATTTGGCAGAAGTATCGTAGAGATTACATTTTATGCGCCAATGCATTAGTTTACTTGTTGCCAGCCAATATCAGTTTTGTCACGGTTATGTTCGGAAACGACAGACCAACTCAAGGCACTTCTATGTCCAAAATAGGTCTGTCTGCATTTATAGCAACGGAGATCTATTATTTTACTTAAATTCATAATTATGTAGGCCCATAAACGATCTTTTGTGGCAGTTTATATCACACTAATGTTTTTGCTGTCTCGGCGAATTGGGTGTGAGACAGTAACATGAGATAAAGTGTATGAGTGAGAGCCGGAACCAGGCGCTATAATGGCTCGATATACTTAGCTGGCAGTTTTAACCCTTTCGATCAACAGCACAATATTTTGCATGTCCACTTTTGATAGATAACGAAAATATAATTCATAATATATTTTTTATTAATACACCGTGTCTACATAAAAAGGTGTCACTTTGTAATCAGCTCTAACTCTGTCAAATCTTAACTTATTTCCATTTTTACGACTGAAAAGCAAAAACCTGCAATACTTCTCATAACACCTTAAGTATGTTGCTGCACTACGAAAATCGGAAATACAAATTTGCTGCAAATCTGGAAGAAAATGCAAACAAAATGTATTGTTTTTTTTCTCGGGTCCATTCTAATGCATCTCGCTTACTTACTTGTTAATTACTTACTTATGACTTTAGTTTCTGGTTACTGTTAAAAATTCTTTGGAAAAGCATACAGTTCTATGTAAACAGATTTATATGCTGACAACGACCCTGCACACAGAGCATGCAACACTGTACGACTTCTGGAGCAGGCAACACCTCTTTCATTCCACCACATCTGTGGCTATCAAGCAGCCCGGACCGTAATCTGATCAACTACAAGATACGGGGTGTCGTCCAGCGGCGAGATTTTCAGTCGTGGGTGCACTTACTGAACATTTCGCATAACACGGACCACAGTATCATTGATAGTGCAATTGATGAGGGATGTGGGCATCTTTGAGCATGTGCAGACAAATTATGGACACCTAGAGCACTGTTGTGACACTGTTAATATTCACTCAGCCGTAGGAGATGAAAAGTTTCAGTTCTTTTCTCTCACACATTGCTATTATAAGTTGTACCTTTTGTAATTTTTTTAACTATTTGTATTTCCGAATTTCCAAGGTAACATACTTAAGGTGTGGTTCCCGGTTGGTTAGAAGTATTATACATTTTTTTTAGTTTTGTCGAAAACTTTAAGCTCATTCATCGGTTGAGAGTTGTCAAAGCCAGAGCTGACGACAAAGTGGCACTTTTTTATGTGGACAGTGTATGTTAATTTATGTGTATCCGAGACTCGTATTCGACTAGCAAATAGCAATGCAATGTCGGTGACATGACTGGGACGCATCAGATCATGATCTGTTTTATGCGTAGATAATTTTCTTTTAGCT
>Ga0126335_1002872_pt1 | contig 10506 bp, 8 predicted proteins | sample OlaspJWI45metaG_FD_108409 | JGI IMG/M metagenome (GOLD analysis project Ga0126335, IMG submission 108409) | Marine gutless worms symbiont microbial communities from Oahu, Hawaii - Olavius sp. 1 OAHU.JWI-45 metaG | ecosystem: Host-associated > Annelida > Digestive system > Unclassified | place... | reverse complement strand
TGATTGATTGATTGATTGATTGATAGCTTGCCTGGATGAAGTGTTTGACTGGATGCGGTTCAATCGTTTACATCGGAACACTGCGAAAGCAAAGATCCTCTGGTGTTGGACCACTCGTCGGCTGAACCATCTGCCATTTGCTGCTGTTCGTGTCGGAGAAAACTAAGTGCTGCCCTCGACAACTGTTCGTGACCTTGGAGTTCTCGTCGCCAGCGATGTCGCTATGCGGTCCCATGTGTCGCGTACGGTGTCCGGATGTTCCGCTGTGTTACGACAGCTCCGCAGCATCAGACGCTCAGTGTCCGATTCTGTGTTCCATTCGCTGGATGTTCACTTATATAAATTATTCGAATATCTTTTTGTATACGAACATACCACCGTATCAAAATTTGTGCTTGCAGTGCTAAAATGTATCGAAATTGGTAATTTTGTCTGCACTAAAAAGCAGCATATGGCGTATAATTATGGCAAACTTTTGATGTCCTTGCATAGGGCAAGGAAATGCAGTTGTGCACTGATATTATAGTTTTCAGCTGTGCCCCCTAGCGATGGCATGGCGAAGTAACAAAGTTAAAAGTGCGAATTTTCTGAATTTTCGTAATCGTATTTTTCGCATTTTTGGCGCACCCTGTAGGAAAGCGGCTAGCTGTCTGCGCAAGATTATGCAGTTTGCTGCGGGCTAGCCTTTTCTGCCGGTTTGCATTTCCTTCGATCTGCGATGCTTTGTGTTTCTAGTTTGTACGTGACCTCGGCCCTGACACCCGAAGTTCGATCTGTACCGCAACTGTAAGTTGAGACTGTTCAGAGGCTGAACGACACGACACATGCATTACAGCATTGGTCAGCTCTAACCGATTCACTTACGAACAAATGATATTGCTGACGGACAGCGCCGCCGCCATCATGAGGGAAAGCCAAACTAATGCACGTAGGTCCACGTACAGGCCTAAGCTTAGGCCTCCGTCAGAGCAGCACTGCGGTCGTTCCGCACGATAGAACAGCTGACTCATTCACCTGACCGTACATGAGCACATTGGACAACTATAAAATATACCACTCGTCTGGCGAGCTTTGGCTCCACGGCGGGGAGGTGGGGGAGACTGGGTTTCATACACAGCTTTCATATGCATGCACAAAGCCGGAACAATCGGCGACACTTGCGTTACACTCTGAACTACTGCGTCGCGGCTTCGTCGTCGATCGTGCATAGGACATACAAGCTTCTATAACTGCATAATCAGTAAGTTTTCTAAGGCTAGAATAGTCTAAACCTATAAGTCATAGGCCTATTACAGCTAACCGCGCCTTGACAATAGCTGTGCATATGTTCTGGCAATCTGGCATAATAAGCATGTCGGTGAAACGCTGCAATCCCTGACAAGTGTATCCTGTATAATCCTAAACACAAAACGTGAAGACTTGAAGAAGGTCATACCCATACATAAGTGGCGATGCCGTGGGTCTGTGTATCAGTTATGTTACGTTTTGTGTCTGAGCTTTATGATCGCTTAATCTCAAAGTGTTGTCTCAATTTACGCCTACCGTGGGAAGCCTGTATGTGTGTGACCAAGTTTGAACTTTCTGGCAGCATGCTCACACCAAGGCACTGCATGTATATTGTTGTTACGAATTGTGTAGATTTATCAGGGAGGTAAGATGGATCAGTCGCGTGCAGCCAACGGCCGCGTCACCTCGCCCAAAATTCCGCCGCCTTTGCCGCCTAACCCTCCCCGTACTCTGCAATCAGGGTCAAGCAGAAGATCATCCGCAACATCTTCCTCTCCGTCGCTGTCATCACCAGTCCCAGACAAAATTCCTCGGCCAGACATATCACCGCCGCCGGTGCCAGACTTGCTGCGAGGTAAGCCTTCCTCTTCCTCGACGAGTCCCCGTGCAGCTGATCAGACGGTGCTCAGCGTCTGTCTGAGGTCGACTCCGGTACGTCAGTTGTCTGGATCTCTTCTTGGCATCGGACGGCGCGACGCGATGCTCTACAGCACCGAGGTCAAGGCCAAGGACGGCATGGTCTACAGACGCAACGCCAGCGGTGTCTACTTCCAGGTGGAACAGGCATGGACTCCGGAGGAAGGGTCAGCTGGGCTGGAAGTCGGCGACGAGGTGCTTGCTGTGGACAACTACAAGATGGTCGACATATCACTCGACACAGCCAGGTACAGACTGCACCATTCACATCTTACAGAGGCATAGTCGAGGGTTTCGGGTGGGGGAATGGTGTGGGAAGGGTATACTTAGTATGGGGGTCCAACTAAGGGTACAGCGTCTGATTTAAAACATAATTTAAAATTGAAATGTCATACGCATAGTGGCAGCCTAACGATAGCCATGCATTTCAGTATATGCATCATAATAGGCAATATGTAGGCTATACTGTATCAGCTGTAAGCTTAAATGTAGGTGACTATTGACTACCCATCATGAGTTTTAAACCTACACTTCTTATCGACAAGACACATTGACGGTTCGAAGGCCCTTTCCCTTCCTCTGACTTTTCTTTTACTGCCACGCCCATCCCCGGTCCGGTTTCACCCATGGGTTGCTCAGTTGGCATCTCAGGTCCACCGTGTGAGGTCACAGGTGCTGCGCCAGTCCTATTCGAAACTGGTTGTCTTGGGGTTCGTATATAAGTAAAGATAAAGTCTATAGGAGTGACGACATGCTGCGTCAGGATGCGCTCATCAGATGACAGCAAACATAAGTCGACTACAGAAGCGATGTAATAGCAGCGAAACATAACGCAGTATAGCAAAACAGAGTCCCCAGCCAACATCAGTTAGACGCAACGTCCTATTACAAGCGATGCTGTCACGCTGCTAGTCAAACCGAACAACTGACGACTATCTCAGAAATGCCACCCCGTGTGGCTTCCGGGGCTTAGAATAGTCTGAATAGACCCACTCCGTCTCCTGGCCGGATGTCGTAAGAGGCGACTAAACCAGGCACCTCTCAACCTCCGTGACCTCATCTCATTACTGATGGTGGACTGGAATGAGAGGGAACATTCGTAAGAGGGGGCCCTCGTGGGAACCGTTCCGCAAGAACTCAGCTCTTTGCAGCTGACAGGCGAACCAGTCATGGTTCAAAGAAAGAAGAAACCATCAGGCCCCCAACGGAAGCGCCTGAGGAAACAGAAAGAAGCAACAGGCTGGTGGAGGACCGGGAGCTCGAGGCGCCCACAGCGGCAAATTGTGCACCGGTACTGATGCCAGCACTGAGGGCAGCAGTTGCACAAAAAAGACCGCTGTCACCTGGTGGTACACCTCAGGGTGCCCAAAGCCAGGTGAAGCGTACTAAGCAAAAACAGAAAGAAACATCATATAACAGTTAGAGACCTCCTGAGCTTTTTAACATCCTCACGGAGGTTTTCATAGTATAAGACTTACCCTGGTAAGAAATACCAGGGGCTTTACTGAGGGATGGACTATGGGCCCATCTGCGGCCTGGTTCTACGAAGGACAACTTCGCCTCCACCGAAACTGGATCGCAGAAATGCCAATGCACAACAGCGACAAAGCGCAACATACAATATACAACTAATACGGTGCGTACTCGTCGACGACTAACGCGCAAGTGAGAGTTAGGCAGCGAACTAGTCCTCATTTACCGATAGGCGGGGGCGTAGGGCCTGTGATTGGTCCATTAGACGCGACATTGATTGCGCGATGTTGATTAAACAGTTCCGATCTTTATACGACGCAGCATCCCTCGCACAGGAATACAGTAACTATAGGCAAGGCCTATTTCTCCACATTATTCCTGTCGGCTGTGTGTACTGTCACACTTGTTAATGCTACATGGGCCTATTTCGTACTTCCATGAACTTAAGAACCGAATCATTCCACTTGACAATACAAACACTTATGCTGCAGATGTAGCATTGCATTAGCACATTAGTCATGCCATACTTTGTAGTCTGTGAGGCGCGCGCCGCGCACTTGCTGTGGGCTCGCTTGTCTTTATGACTAGAACGTTACACGGAAATGACATTCACTGACCTTAAGTCGCGTGTTGTCGTGGCATCTTTCTAACTGACCGCCCACCTATTCGCACGACGCGTGCCAACAAATCAAAATCTCAGTCTTTATCGTCTGTAAATGCTCGCAGCTCAACGTCGCCGCTATCTTTTAGCGTAACAGCATCGCGTAATTGCACCAGTTGTCATATTTCTACTGCGACTGAATCAACATTTTTGTCAGTTAAACATTATTAAGCCGCATCGAATGCATGAAATACGGACTATTGCGCTTGATGATCCCTGGCGTCTATCTGTCTGTTGCGCGTTTTACGCGGGTTCACTGTGCAAACACGGCTGAACCGATCGAGGTTTTTGTTGGAGTGAGGACTCTTGGGGGCCCAAGGCACAGTGGATTAGACGGGGGAGAGGATTCGATGCGGCCTTCGCCAAATTACTTTGACCACTTGTTTATGTCACTGAGCAACTTGCAATTCTCTGAGACCACACGAGCAATGGTTAAACTAGTTTCATGTGGTTACGTATTGAACTGTGTGGACCGCAGAATGCTGCTGGAGGATCAAGCTCGTTCAGATTGCGTGACTCTCGTAGTTTCCCGTCAGTCGCCAGACAGGAGATCGACCATCAAGTTCGACTCTATTGGCACATCACCCGAGGGCTACCAGCATGAAGCTAATCACGTCGACGTACGTGATTATAGATCCTCCGTTAATTTCTGTTGACAATAGGCTAATATACACTTACGCGTACGATTATGTTGGGAGCTTGGGAAGTTGTGACTAACTGACGTGACTCTTGACCATTTGGAACTTTTAGTGTGTTGTATAAGGTTAGCATACTCGGCAAATCTAAGTATTTGTCTGGCTATGAATGTTTAATTCATGTTTGCACCGTGCATTAACGTTCTTCACCGGAGGCTATCTATTCTGACTCGAAAGACTTGGCAAATCATTCACGATTACTAAATAAATCTACAAAGAGTCGGGTTAGTATTTTAAATCTGTCAATAGACCAACCGATGCTGGATTGCTGCCCGGTTTTCTACGAGTCTTGCTGCCTTAGGGCGCTCGAATAAATAATTATTAACGTTCGTGCGTGCAAACCGTCTGACGTGCCCATGCGCCAGGCCTAATTTGGCGTTTCTTCGCTGGCAACGGGGAGCACGACCATAAGGGTCTATATAGTCTACTAGCATACGAATGATCGAATGAACGAGTCAGTGTATAAGCAGATCTATATCACAAACTGTTCGTTTGCGTTCGAACAACACGCGACACTCCGTCTGCAATCAAGCAGTTTCGTGACGGATAGCTGCAATTGTAAGTAGGCCTACGATTACGTGCATAGCCTTGTGGGCCTATTTTGTGCAGTGCGTGCGTGCTGTTCGTTTTGTGCGTAGTTAATAGACCTAACAATTTGACGATGGACCTACTGATGCATGTTAGTGATGTATAGAGGTCAATGTGAACACTGTTATTATATTGCACAGGCCTCGAACGACAGCGTGTTTTCACCGACATCATCACCTGCCTCCGGTGACTTCACCGTAGAGCTGCGAGATGCTGCAGAGTCGACTAACACAAGTCACGGAATAGACGTATTTGGTGGCGCCGACACGGTCAGCGGCTCACCGACCGTCTATATCAAAACACTGACGCTGGATGGCTTAGCTGCTAGCGACGGCAGACTGCGCGCCGGTATGCAACGGAGTTTCATGATCTTTAGTCTCTTAGTTTTCGCACTGGTATATCAAATCGCCACCAGGATACTGTTATATGTAGGCTCTTTTTCTTACGCAAATTGTAGATGAAGGATTGCCAGTTATAGCTGCTATACCGAATGAGTCAGAAAAAGTAGCCCCGGAGTATAATTGGCCTTAACTTCGTCAAACGTTAACCGATTTTCAAAATTCTTTCACTGATAGAAAGCCCAACATTTGCAACAAATACCATGTATCACTTTCCATCACACCTTAATTATGTTGCTGCACTATTTTGGGAAGTTTAATAGGTTCAAATTTGCTGCAAATATAGAACAGACTGCAAACACAACATGCTTTGATTTTTGCATGCACACATTTTAATGGATCTCACTTACTTACTTTTTACTTACTTCTTTTTTGAATAACACACAGTTTTATATAAACATGTCGAAATGTTGACAGCGCCCCTGCACATTGGGCATGCAACACATACGATTTCTTGAGAAGGCTACACTTTTTACATTGGACAAGACCTGGGGCCACCAAACAGCCCAGATCTCAATCTGGTTTGCTACATAAATGGAGTGTCAACCAGCAGCAAGTTTTTTTAGTTGTGAGTGCATAACGTTGACAAACAGAAGCTGCACTTGCTGAACGTTTGGCGTTGCGTGGACCACTTCGTCACTGACGATGCAACCATCCACATCCTAGTGCATGTTTGTGGCCAAACGTGGATACTTAAGCAATATTATGACAATATTAATATCCTTTTAGTCACATGACATGAAATGTTTACTTTTTGTCACATAAGATATGATTTTAAAGTTGTATCATTTGTAACATTTAACAAATTTGAACTTTTTAATTTCCCAAAGTAGTGTAGCAAAATACTTTAGGTGCGATAGGAAGTAGTACATGAGTTTGATTGTAAATTTCATGGTCTTTCTGGCGGTGAAAGAATTTTGAAAATTGATTAAAATTTGACAAAGTTAAGGCTGATTATAATCGAAAAAGTCCTAGGAGGCTACTCTTTTGACTCACGCGGTAAAACGTCAACGGCTAGTCGCTGTAGTGAAGGTACCATTCTGTATATTCGTTTATTTAAGAGATGTTCCTCTTAAGATTTCAGCGCTAAAATAAAAAAAACATTCTGGGATCTTGGCAGCAGCCCATATTTATGACACGCATTTCTATACCCTTCCATAACTTCGTAACGTCAGAGACGGTGTGTTCCCGCATTACTCAAAATTTCTGCAGGACCCATCTACGGGATTTACATACATCCCCGTCTCATATTTGCTATAGGCTAACTATTGCCTCGGCTGTTCGTGTCTCAGTTTTATCCCCGTAGCTTTTCGCTGTAAAACCTGTTTACGTGCATTTGTGATTGATACCGCGAGATCAATAAGGCGAGCAACTTACTAGACAAAAGAACAGAACAGAACAGAACAGGAATTCGTTTATTAGTAGTGGCAGAAGAGCAGTACAATATAATACATTAATTAAAAAAGGCCACTACTAATGGGATGGACACCTCACACCATTCCGGGAAAAGTTTATAGAACACATTAAAATGTAAACTAAAACTTACTAATAAAACCATTACTCATCAAAGAGTAAAACGCTAAGACGATATTTAAAAACTGGCACAGAAGGTGCACAAACAACGTCATCACTGAGACTGTTCCATGCATCGATACACCTGTTAGCAAAGCCAAAAACACGATAGTCGTCGCGGCTGAACTGTTTCATTAGTTTAAATTTATTGTCACGCGTTCTAGAGTTATGCAGTGTAAAAATAAAACTTCTGTCTAACGTACAGTAACCATGAATTATGCGAAACATCATTCTTAAGTCAAACTTGAGACGTCGTAATTCCAAACTCAGCATGCAATACATCCAACCAACCGTTCTGGGTAGGTCAAGTTACTGAGAATTCCAATATTCTTAGTAAATCTGCGTTGGACGGACTCAATTTTATCTACATCACAATGATAACGTGGATTCTAGACAGATGAGCAATACTCAAGCAAAGGGCGCACAAAAAACGACAAATGCCGTAAAAGGAGATTATCGTCTCTCGCCTTGAAGCAACCTTTTTAAAGAGCTGCTCTTATATGAATATGAGTTTTTCTAACCATTGATGTAATATGTTTGTCAAACCGTAGCTTGCTATCAATGATTATTTCGAGATCTGTAGTTTCAGAGGTATCGGACAGCTGAACACCCCCAAGAGGCCATCAATGCTTCATAATTCATTATGACCTGTGCCAATAACTTCTCTGCCCGGTGCCAGTGTATATAACTAAATTACATGTAGGTTTTAAAAAGCCAGCTGTGTGGGAGTAGGTTGTAAGGTGTAGCTGGTTTGCTGCACAAGTGCGCCGTGGGCACCGTGTAGGCGTGATGTCTCGGCCATCACAAAGAGGATGGTAGGCTACTCTCTCTAGCCTATAGAAGTGTGTAATTTATTAGCGGTTCTTCGAAGAACTCAGCATACGTGTTCTTTTATTTTTCGTCCATTTGTCGTGACTGACGTAACTTTGTGATACGCTCAGATACACCCAGTTCACTTGGAGCTTGCTTGTGCATGGCTGAGTGATTACATATGGACAATGTGAATGGTATTGGCCTTAACCAAAAACTAACTTTGGTCAATTTATTTAGGATTTATTTATTATGAAATCGTACACAAGGTAAAGTAAAAATAAAAGCAAGTGTAAACTACAACTAATTCACACACATGCTCAAAATAGAAGTCTAACGCTAAAAATGCTATCGCAATAAAAAGATAAAAACAGAAAAGCTAAGAAACACAAACAATGTCACTGTAGGCTATTCTTTATCTAGCAAATAATCGTCAAAACCTCTAATGCGCCGTATGCATCAGCACGCAGAAAATAAAAGCGTCTTCAGATGTTGTCAGAATGTGTATTTGCCGACAGACTCCTCTCGCGTGTAGTCCGGTGTCACGAAATATTTTGACTCCCCGAAATAAATTGACCCCTAACCCTAACCCTAACCCCTAACCCTAACCCTTAACCATAACCCTAACCCTAACAGAATGACCGGGGGTCAGAATATTTCGAAATAGAACGACCTGGGAGTCAATAATTAGGGGAGTCATTTGATTTCGCAACACCGGCAGCAAGTTCCACGTCAACGGACCAGCCACAGAAAAGGCCCGCCCGCCGGGCAAATGAACTGGACCGGTAGGTAGTGTGGCATGTAGTGGAGTCGTCAGACTCGACTGGCGGAACGAAGACGTTGCCATGGTGCGACGTCTATAGCTGAAGCTTTGTCTTTGGTTTGCTGTTAAGAACCAAGATTTGATTATGAAGTTGCTTTATTCTTGTCTTTTAAAAAACCTATATCGTGACGTAGTAACCGATAGTCCACAAACATAGTTATAATGTGCTGTGGTTCTATACAGGAGATGAGATTGTAGCAATAAACGGCACATCAGTGGCGGGTCTGGCCAACTCCGAAGTGTTAGATCTATTTGAGCGACAGACTGACAGCACAGGACTCTGTATTACTGCACGCAGGCATGTCATGCAACGCAACTACGGGTAACTGTCAGCACTGTACGTTACTGGCATAGTACAGACAGCACTGCATCGTATTTTTTGCGTGTGACTGTCCGTCCGGACTTCAGCTCTACGTTCGTCCGTAATATAGGCTATATAGTTTATTTCGCAATCAAATGCAGCAGACAATACAGTATATACACACATATAGAACGGCTTAAATCATATGTAAAACATAAGCTAAAATCAAACTAAAATACCGTACGTCACCAATCAATCCATTTATTAATCTGGAGTATTTTCGCTCTCTAAGTGTGTCGTACTGCCAGACCAAACAGTAGTTGTTTTTATATTGGCCACTATGCCGCCACTGTATTTAAGGTTGTTTAAAACATTTCAGCTGTTCACGTAATGCAAGACATTATAAATAGCGAGTGCTCAAGGTGTTGTCCTTAGCCTTGACAAAGGCTTGCTTACTCCACTGGTCTATCGCCTTGTTAACAGTGGTCTGTTCAAAGTCAGCCCGGACTTGCACCAGTCACTGCTTCTGGGTCACGTAACGTACTGGCTTCTTGTATGCTCCTACATGCAACCCGAAGTCTTGTACTCAACCGACAGGCTTATAGCCAGGGGGCTGCACTGGTCGCACTATGCTCTGTGCCTGTGGTGGTGGCGCCAGCAGTAATGGCCATCTTAGTTTAACCCCCCCCCCATGTACAAAGGAACATGTCACAGATGACATTGAAGACAAAGAAAATGAAGAGGTTGATAAAAATGACGAGTAAGAGATTGAACTAAAAGTAAGTTTTCGTGGCAATTTTCAATGTTTATCTGGCTTGCACTATGTTCTGCAATTGTGCTGCTGGTGGTCCAGCCTACATAAACCTCTTTAATACAAGGGAATATGGGAGAATGCAACATGTTACAGATAAACTTTATGACATTATTGATGAAGACGTGCAAAATGTATTAAAACAACGATGTCAAAGAGTATAAATAATAAAAATAAATTTATGACACAAACCGTTTGAGTTTGTAGAATTACTCTCTGTTGAATTGTAATAAAGACTTTAACTCTTTATCACTATTCTCATTTGTTGTAATGGCATAGGCCTATAGCAAACTTATAGAATCTGAAGTAGACATTTAACCTTACGTGTGTCAAAAAAAACAAGACACTAAACTCTTGCCCGTAACTTCACGAAATATTGACCGATTTTCAAAATTTTTTCACTGTTAGACTCAGTAGGAAATTTGCAATAAAGTAATCTTAAATATTCCAC
>Ga0126335_1002871_pt1 | contig 10508 bp, 6 predicted proteins | sample OlaspJWI45metaG_FD_108409 | JGI IMG/M metagenome (GOLD analysis project Ga0126335, IMG submission 108409) | Marine gutless worms symbiont microbial communities from Oahu, Hawaii - Olavius sp. 1 OAHU.JWI-45 metaG | ecosystem: Host-associated > Annelida > Digestive system > Unclassified | place... | reverse complement strand
GCAGACGGAGAGGCCTGCGACTAGTGGATGCTCTCTGGCGGTGGACCGTGCCAGTCCAGAGTCGACATGGTCGACTGGCGGGTCCTCGTGGCTCAGCGACTCTCCGCGGACACGCGAGACGCCAATAACTGCAGGGGCAAAGTGGCGGCTGTGTATGTTGCCTTTGCCTCGCCTGGTACGCCGTTAACGCTGTACAGTAGCAGTTCGACGGACAGCTAATCAGACTAGTTTAAACCCTCAACAATCTTCGTAGCATAATAAACGCTAGAAAAAACAGGCATATAAGATTTTGACATTTGAGTGATTAGAGCTTGGAGTAATTTTAGTAGTTTCTTGAATGTGTTAACGTAACAACTTTGTGTTGATGTGGATGTACATTTTCAGGCTATCTGGGTGAACTCACGTGCGAGTTTCATCACAGGGTTCCAGATTACGACAGCACAAAAGCGCCAGGGCGCATGTTTGTGCTTCTGCGTCCTTTTCCTTCGACACAGTTTCATTATTAGGCCGCTTCGAACACGTGAGGTGCGGACTATTGCGATGATCTCTGTGTGTCTGTCTGTCTGTCACACGGCTTCGCTGTGCAAACACGGCTGAACGGATCGAGGTCCTGCTTGAGACGCAGGAAATATTGCATTAGACGGGAATACCGATTTCCTCGCGGATTCGATGCGGCCTTTGCTGAATTATTTGGCCACTTGGTATCAGTATTCGGTACTGTTTAATTTCCCTTTCCTGTGACATGTTACAGCAGCCGACTGACAATGCAAAGATCTGCACATTCTGCAGAACGAACGACGGTCGTCCAAAGACCTACACTGGACACATGGTGAAAGACGCCTCAGGCAGAGTCACGTGTCCGATATTACGACGTTATGTCTGCCCGCTGTGTGGCGCCACGGGCGACAAGGCCCACACAGTTCGCTACTGTCCCCGCAGTGCAGGCTTGGCAGTGCCCGATGTCAGGAAATTGAAAGCCACTGACAGACATGCTCGTAAGTCACTTTTTTCTACATTTAAAGTTAGTATGACTATGTTATTGTGCGTCCAAAAAGTAAAAGGTCATACACTTTATATAGCGCCCGTTAGTGAAGGAACCTCATTGCAGAAGCACTCAGGTATGGCACGCGCTGTCGACGGATTTCACAGTTTTATCTGCCCATCCACGCGTTTATCCACGAATAGAATGAACCATACTTGTGTTTGCCTTCCGAGCCGAAGCTGGTCATCATTTACCGATCCCAGAAGGATGGAAGGCTGAGTTGGCCTAGGCACCACCACGGTGAGTAAACAGTCTGCCCAGGACCGCTACATGACGGTTACCACAGTTGTTAGCTACTTAAGCCGTCACGCCTCACTGGACAATTGGAGTGCAGAGGCTATAAGCGTCGAACTCGCGACCTCTTAGGTCTTGAGCCGCGACGCTAACCACTGAGCCACCATCATCCAAAGTCACAAAAAGCTATAGCTGAGCCAGCTTATCTACGCACCTTGTAATGATGCAACAGATAACTACTTGAAGACACCACGTAGAGCCACAGTTTCGTGACATCAGTTCATGCAAGAAAAAGTTTGAAATAAACTGATTGACAGACGACACACTATGTCTCAAAACGCCCTATCTGCACTGTGTTTCCAAAAAGTCCATGTGACTACGTCTTCGACGATAACTTGAAGAGTAACCGTCCGATTGTAATAAGTTTTGGTACAGTTATTACTTAGACTATAGTCATCGAAAGATAGTTTTGCTTTCCCACTTCACCTATTCTGTGCAACTGCCTTGCCTTAGAAAATTGTTGAACGCAAAAAAATTACAAATTTAGCCCATCATAGCTGTTAACCCGAACGCTACAACGCCGGGATTTTAAACAATATGTGAATGTGTAACCTTACTTACTTCTTATTTAACTTCCCGTTTTAAAACAATAACAACATTTTTGCAGACGATAAATTTGTTAACTTTACTTAAGGTAAAAATTAAAATCATGACAATCGCAGATGAAAACGCTGTTCTCATCAAAAAATCTTTATCTGTCGAAAGGCTGGGGCGCACAAAAGCTGTTGAATGAATTTCCTGACAAAGGTTGGAAACTGGGAAGTATCAACGACTACCTCCTGAAGAAAATCCGCAAGACGGGTACCGTTAACAGACAGCCAGGCAGTGGCAGACTGCGTTCGGCACGAACTGATGAGAACATTGAAACAGTAGATGACTTTGCACTGAGTCAGGAGGACAAACCCAAAACACACCGATTGACGCTCCAAATTTCACGTGAAACTGGCATTTACTGTTCCAGTGTCCATAGGATCATTCACTGCGATCTTCAACACAAGTGCCTCAAGCGACGTCATGAGCAACAACTGTCTGAAGCCAACCGCGTCGCCCGTCTGACTCACTACAAACAGCTGCTGAACAGGTACGATGATTCTGCGGTCGATTTCATATGGTTCACGGAGAAAAAGTGTTTACCGTTGAACCACCATTCACTTCGCAGAACGATCGGGTCTACGTGACGGTCGGAACCAAGAAGCGATTAATTCAACCCAGCTGTCTGCTACGCACGCGCTCGACGTTCAGCAAGTCCGTTATGATGTCGGTTGTCGTGTCAAAAATGGATGTGACTGAGCTGATGTTTGTCGACCGCGGAGTTAAAGTTAATGGCCAGTACTAACGCAGTGTCTTGCTGTCTCAGCAGATGATTCCAGCCATCAAACACGTAGCAGACGACACATTTGTCTTCCAGCAAGACAGCGCTCCGGCATATCGCGCCCGTGATACCATCCAGTTGCTGCAGAGAGAGACGCCTGACTTCACTGGTCCTGACTCTGGTCGCCCAACAGTCCAGACCTGAATCCCGTCGACTACAAGATCTGGGGCGTCATGCAGCAGCGGGTGTATGAATCACGAATCAACAGCATATGCAAATGCATAAGTGCATCTGCATTTCGGCTGCAAGTGTACTCAAGCAATACAGTCTAGAATCCGTCGATGAGCTGAAGCAACGTCTCCACGACGTCTAGCATGGTGTGCAGCAGCACATCATTGACTTGGCTGGAGGCAGCGATCGACAGCGTGCGTGCGTGCACACGGGAGACATTTTGAACATTTGTTGTGAGCTTGTATAACACAAACTTGAGTTGAAAGCCAATACGTGCAAATAAATTATTGCTGAACTTTGTTTATTAAAATAACAAAAAGCTGCTTATGGTAAATCTACGAATTTTCAGGTTTAACAATTTCTCAAGGTAAGGCAGTTGCACTAAATAGGTGAGGGGGAAAGTGAAATTACCTTTCGATAACCTATAGTCTAAGTAATAACTGTACCAAAAATTATTACAATCGGACTCCTACTATTCAAGTTATCGTCGAAGTCGTAGTCACATGGATTTTTTTGAAACACAGTGTAGTTGGCGTTTTTTCCCTAGCGTGGTATGTCAGTCAGTCAGTCTGAGCTGTGCAAAAACGACTGAACGGATCGAGGTTCTGTTCTGGATGGAGACTGCCGTGAACTCAAAGCAGATGTGTTAGACGGGGGGCCCGATCTCCTTACAGCAAAAGGAGGGGAGTGGGGAAAAGGTTTAGGCTACTGTTTAGCCAAAAAGTTGAAGAAATAGAAACATAGCACCTTTATGCCGTAACAACTGCAGTCTGTAAAAGTGTTCAGAAAGTACTAATTTGTAATAATAGAAATAAGAATAGGTAATCTACAACCGTGTTGTTGTTGCAACTTGTTTGTCTACTGCAGGAGGTCTCCGTCAGACTCAGTTCAATTCATACAGTCCAGAACGTCGATAATGAACTATGCTGCTGCTTGCTACTGGAGCTGCAACTGTTAACTGGACAGAGATTTATAGCAATGGTTGACAGATTTTAATATAATATTTTGCCTGTAAAGTACTTCATATAATTTGCTGTTACTTACAAGCATGTATGCCTACTGCTTAGTATTGATGAGCATTCTTTGACGAGTATTATTCATGTTGTTGTAGCTTACTCGATATTCAAGTTTTGCCGTTTTATTGGCAGTAAATATAGCCTGTTGTGTGAGTGAGTGTGAAAGAGTGATTCAGGTCAGGTAGTGGGGTTAACATAACACAGATGATCAGCGACAAGTATGTATGTGAGTATTCGTGTTTTCATTATAGGCCTATAAATGTAAAACTTCGTTTGTGTGGTGTTTACACTGTATTTTCTAGATAACATTACACACAGCGTTCTTGTCTATAGCTTTCACAGATGAATAGCCCATATGATTCTGTTATTTATCATCTAAGCTAGCAGTGCATACTACGCTATATAGTTAGTTAGCTTCTAGGCTTTATGTGACTCTTTTTCTGTAGTATATATTTTGCTGTATTTCTTAATCGTTTTTTTCTATTCTGCTACCGGTTTGCTGGTGAATAAAGTTTTCTATAATGAACCCGTGGCTACAGTAACGTAGTAATGGCCATATCGAAGTGGAGCCATCTGGCGAATTAGTATGAACAGTCGCCCGGACAGACTGACAGACAGACACTCCGCATTTCATGTAGGCCCCTATTCGATAACGCCTTATAACAAGAGGCCAAAGTAATTTGGCGAAGGCGGCATCGAATGCCCTGCATAGTCACCACACTGCACGTGTTGGATTTTTATAACTATAGCCATTCCTAAGATATGTAGGGATCGCAAAAGTTAAAAGTAGATCACGTGACCAAGACGCGGATCCGCATATGACCTATACTGTTGCAGAGTTTTCGTTAGGGCCTCCACCCTGCTATACGGACGCGAAATTTCAAGTCTCTAGCCTCAGCCGTTCCGGAGATATGAGGAGGTCCAAAAATTTAAAAGTGGGCCTCCTTCCCCTCTCTGTAGGAGGATCAGGACCCACGTCTAACACAATGTCCCGTGGGCCCCCAGGAGTGTTCACTCCAAACAACATCTTGATCTGTTCAGCCGTTTTTGCACGGTGTAGCCGAGATGAGCCGCGTGACAGACAGACTGACAGACAGACACCGCAAACATCGGTAAAAATAGTCTTAATTTCATGCATTCGATGCAGCCTAAAAATCATCAGGAGCTAGAAGAGCCACAAACGTTAGGCCTATAGACTTAACACATCAACAAACCTTAGCTAAAATTTCACGTTCACTTTCAGGTTTGGAACTAATAGAGATGTGACGCCTGGTGAACGGTTGAGCCCCTCCTCGAAACACTTTGACGATTTCATCCGGAAATGGCATATTCTGCCGCCCTCGATGTATGACATGGTATAGAGTTCATACGTAATAGCGTCATTGTAACAGCAGAGTCTAAAAATAGGTTATAGTCTACTATGTCGAACAGAACAACCGCAGCAGCGAAATGAAAAAAGTTCTTATAAGAAAATGTCATCGCAATTTCTGCCTGTAAAACATGCAAAAGGCATCGCAGGCTTCATCGAAAATAATTGTCAAATTGATCAAACATTTAAGTTTGATTACGCTGCATTAAATGACAGCCAGCGCAGCGGCTTGGTGTAGCGAGTAGACTGTGTAGAGCCTATATTTTAACGTTCGTCTGTCTCTTCTGTCGTATGATAATTTCGAAATCCTTGACCTAGACATGATGACTTCAATATACAAAATTAAGCAGGTGTACTTTTGGAAAATGTGCTTGCGTAGTGCGTACCAAAAATGAACTTTCTAGGTCAGCTAAGGTCTATCGTACGACTTATTTGCCATGCCGCTATGCCTACGCGGATGGTAGAGATCGCTGATATAGCAGTAGTTACAAAACTGTAAACGATAAAACCAGTCACTAAATGAAAGCAATAATGTATGCCATAAAAACTACGACGGAGTATTCAAAACGTCGCTATGCGATACAAGAACGAAATTATTTACTATTCATACTAAATATGTAAGTAAGTTAGTAAGTAAAACTTCTAACGCGCCCTCTGTAGCAAAATGCTATTTGTAATGCCCTAAATGCACTAAATGCCCTAACAAGTCTAAATTTGACAAAATAAATCTAAAAACTACCGACAAATCACTTCTAAGCTCAGTTGTTGCCATGTTTTCGGCACAAGGTCACAACATTTTTTTAGAATCCTGAGTAAAAAGAACGGGGGCATGTCTGTCATTTTAGTTAACACAAAAAACTAGGATCGTTCAGGTTTCCAGAGAAATCGGTAATTTCACCGGCCTCACTGGTCACTGTTCACACTTCGGCGTAGTTGATGAGCGGTATGGATCCTCGCTGGTGGTGCCAGTTCCCACGTCGACGGTCGCCGACATCAGCGTACAGCTCGATAATGCGTCGCAGCTCGTCGACGCTCAGCTGTCCGTGCTCGCGCCCTACACGCCATATATCGCACCGATCCAGAGCCCTATCAATGCTGTCCTGCAGATGGATCGACGGTGCCCGAAAGCCGGCAAGGCTGGGGGATCCTGGGCGGCTCCAGCGAGGGGTTGCGGTCGACGATGGACCGCGGTAGAATGAGAGGCTCTCGGCTGAGGCGTATTCGCTTGCCGGGACTGACCGCGGTCCGCCGCCGTCGTCGTCCAGGGTTCGGGCGTCCGACTCCCCGTCCGTGTCGCCGTCCTGTCGAAATCTGATGAAGCCGTGATCGTTGTACAGCATGGACCTGGATCGCAGGATCCTGGAGAAAGGTGGCAGTGGCAACACGCAGTCTACGTTGGCGGGGTCTTCAGCCGCCGTCCAGCCGAGAGTGTGAACCACACTCGGGGATATCTGGGTTGGTGCTTTGCCAACGTCTACCACCTTGGATTTCTTTAGCGTACTGTCTAGCAGTCGACTCAGCCAGGACTGACTAACTGCTGGTGAATTTGTTGATAGCTTAGAGCGACCGTGATCAGCTATTTTCCTCTTATTGACTTTTGTCATCAGAACCACTTTGCGTCCAACGCTTACACTTTTCTGACTTTTGTTGCACTGAAATCCTGAAAACTTCAAAGCTGAGTTGATGCAAAGCAGTACAGAAATGAACAATTCCGCTACTCCGTCGGCTGCTTCAATTGCAATTGGAACGTTCGCATTTTGCTGGAACAACAGGAAAAAATCGTCGGACAACAGAGTTGCAACGTTGACGGCTGAAAATCCGGCGCAGATAACGAATAATGCACATAGAACCACCTGAGTTGCAATATGGCGACCGGAAGTCGTCAGTGTGATGATCGGAATGTTTGCTAGCGACAACGAAACGGCAAACAACACAAATACAAAGCGAAAAACGAAAACCGCTTCAACAGGAATGACGCAAAAGTCTATCAGCAAACACGAAAGAAAGACAAGCTTCAGATAGAAGCACAAAACGAGACTAAAAACACGCAAATCACGCCAACACGCAAGACGATGGTTTTTACTGGACGATACTAAGTCGTTTTTAAGTTGACGCTGGTGAACGAAGAACGCGGCGATTATAAAAGGGAACCAGCACTCGTAGATCGCTCGCAGACCGCCAGGGGTGGCCACCGTCGCCAACAGCTGGTACTTGACTGCGAAATAATGCAGCGCTCGTGCAGCTGCGGCCAGTACTACGAGACCGAGGACCACCTGCGACGACGATCGTCGGTCGGCGACATGTGGCGAGCGACGATTGTGAATACACAGAAACGACAGAATGAGGCCAGTTACGGCGCAAACAGCCACCATCGCGAAGAGAAAACTGAGCGTGTAGACGCACATGGCGACTGCTGAATCTGAAATCCGCAGTTGCAGCACAGCTTGCACACCAAGATTCTTCATTGCTTTGCTACAATTCCATTCGTCAGATGGCACCATTGTCGAGTTTGGCATTTCGTTGTTGCCTAGCAACGAAATATCATTTAACGTTTGGGTCGTGAAGGATGCAGAATGTGTGACATTGACTGAGTCGTTGATTGCTATGTGTATCACTTTGACGTCAATGCTATCAGAATCGGTAAAAATCCTCGAAGAGCTTGTTGCTGCAGGGACAAGAATAGTCTCTTCGATTAGCGGTGATGTGGATATAGAGTTGTCGCCTGCAGTCGCCAGCTGGCGCCACTTGTTTGCCGACTCGGCCAAGGCTGGTGCTCTGCCACCGGTTTTTAGTGGGTCGACAAGAGCGGCGAAGTTACCGCGTGATCTGTACCTGAGTGCGGCAGCGCCCAGAGGCATAGACGCCAATTTGGTTCCTGGGGTTCTTACCGTGGGTTTTTTGTCAGATGGTATGGTAGTCTTAGCGTTCAGCTGATCACCATCTAAAGGTCGGTCAACCTCTTCGATTGATTCTGCTCCACTCTGCCGTCTTGCACGACGAACACCGCAATCTTCATCACGCTTTAAGTCCAAACCAGAGATGCCAGAAAATGTGTCAACACGATGTGCGCCGGCAGTATATTTGTTCCCAGTTTCATTTGGACTCTGATCTGTCGAGTTCGATTGACCGGAATACACAAACTCTTTGACACTGGTTGTAGCGGTTCCGTCTACTATGATAGAGTATTGTGTAGATGTCGGTAAATAATCATTATCTAAACGGTGAAATGACGCGCTCCGGGCATGGAAGCCGGTGCTGAACGAAGATCGACGATGTGGCAAGGTTGATCTAATCGAAATTCGACCAGGACCGTCCTGGCGGTCACGGGAAGTTCTAATCACGGGAGCCACATTAACTGTCGCCGACGCCGTGGTCGCAGGCGGAAGCGGGTAATTTACGGCCTCGGGTCGCGGGAGCGTCGCCGCCCGATGACCGGGGCTGTCCGACCCTGCAAGCCGATGAGGAGCGATCAATGCCCTCCGGCCCGCAGCTCCGAGCCGACCGAGGCCAGATGAGTCGTCTTGCCGGGGTAATGGAGCGAACTGGAAGCGGCCAGCAGGGGCAGTCTGCTGTGCACGAACAGAGACCGGATATAGAGAAGCAGAGGCTGGCAGTGTCCATGTGATCATGTCACCACCAGTAGCCATGGAAACTGCTTTTGACGCCGACACAGCCGTAGCCGTAACACCAATCCAGCTGTAGAACATCATTAACAGCAGCAGCAGCAGCCACGTCACAATAACAGTCGGATAACGACTCTGAGCCGTCGACATGTGACAAAAACGACGCACGTCATTATTAGTCGCATCAGTAATATGCATCTTCTCTTTCTGTCTCAGCAACCGTTTGCCGCCGTGTCGCGTTGTCATTCTGACCACGCCGCCATAAAATGCTTCTCTCTACACATCAACAGATATGCGACGAACTAAGAATCGATTAAAAGTGTCTAAAACTAGTTTCAGTTTCTGCTACTGAATATTTACTTTCTTTCATCTTATCAGTTCAACTGGCTATCGCCTGTATAGCTGAGCTAATCATGTAGACTGTTCGAGCCGCGTCTGTGCGTGTGTCTGTTAACCAGGGTGTCGGAAATCATAATTTATAACTGCTGGACGTAGAGACTTGTAACCTTGCACGCAGGCTGCAGAGTCGTACAGACCAGATTTGACCGCAAACCTACTTATGCCAGCTGAGCGTCATTGTGGTTTGTTCTGGAAATTAAACAAGCAAATATGATGTTCACAGTACGCACGCATCACGTTTGATAAGGATCATCAGATTTCTGTCAAAGCTTCTGAAACATACCTATGGTCTACGTCGTCGGTACAGCGGTATGCAGCATGTAAGACTTCGGAAGCCGGAAGGTGAAGGCAGCATATTAAATCTGGACGTCAATGCGTATTAGATTCGCGCGGCTGCTCGCAAGATGTGTCGCTATCTGGACGATTGACTGAATGCAATCAGCAACATGAAAATCGATGATTAGATCTTCTACGCGCGAGTGGCCCAAAGTCCAAACCCAGCCTAACGGACCACCCCACACCACAAGGCTGCTGGCACGGGCGTAGCTAGCCAGGACAAGTGCTAATTGCGGCTTACGGGCAAAGTATTGTTCATCTTCAGTCCAGATTATGGCTGACGGGCACTGTACATTTGAGTCGAACATGGCTTCATCCGTGGTTGGATGGATTGAATTTTGCTGTAATATTACGTGAATTGGGTTCAATTGGGTAGCCTAGGTTTGGTAAACGAGGCAAATTTGCACAATAGCTAATAAAAAGAATATAAACTACTTAAATATTCTAGCTGAGTTTTATTTCTTATTCTATTGTTTGCTGTTAGTGGCCTACAGTTTGCAACATAATATCAAATGTGAAATCCATTGAGAAGTTTGTGGTAAGTTTCATGCCACCAAAAATGCGAAAGTTGACAGTGTCCGTTCGTTGCATTTTGCTGGGCCCGGGCCCAGTGTGTGGGTTCCAGGGGGTTAGAATAGATTCATTCCGTCTCCTGGGCGGATGTCGTAAAAAGCGACTAAACCTCCATGGCCTCATCCTATTAGTGACGACGGTCTGGAGTAAAGAGGGAACATTAACATAGCTGCTCTAGACACTATAGCAGTGTGCAATACTCTTGTTGCACGATGTTCTAGGCAGCTTATAGGTCCAGCAGATTGGGTTTTTGTCACACTGGGACCCTTACGCTGTGATTAGCCTAGAGGCGGTTGCCTACAGTTCATATTGT
>Ga0126335_1002870_pt1 | contig 10509 bp, 4 predicted proteins | sample OlaspJWI45metaG_FD_108409 | JGI IMG/M metagenome (GOLD analysis project Ga0126335, IMG submission 108409) | Marine gutless worms symbiont microbial communities from Oahu, Hawaii - Olavius sp. 1 OAHU.JWI-45 metaG | ecosystem: Host-associated > Annelida > Digestive system > Unclassified | place... | reverse complement strand
CTACAGTTAGCCTAGTTCATATTGTAACACAGTGGAGTGGTTCTGGTGGGACTGAAGTCTATCTCAGTGGCCAACTGGCTTCCTTCAGTGCTTTGACGCTGTTGGTTGGGTCATCTGACCTGTACAAATCGTCCCCGAAATGACCTATAAAGTGTCGAGTGGGACGTTAACATCCATATCGAAGTATCAATCACACTTGTTAGCTGGCCTGCCACAATGCGGGGGCCAGCTAGAGTAATGGTCCACGTTGTGCATCCGTCTGTCTGTCACACATGAACACCTGACTTCCGAATTCAGAATCTCCTATCAGATTCGCGATCGGACGTACGGTTCCCACACTTTGGTTATTTCCGAGTCGCTTTCTCCATAAAACTGTATGCAGTATCGCCGATAACCATACCATGCAGCAAGTTATGGGGAAAAACCACGACAAGGGGAAATCCAATTGGGCATATCCAGTTCGAAACTTTGCACAAAACATTAAGTAGTTGTACTTTCTAGAGCAAATGAGATGGCAGGTTCTATGAGATGACTGTAGAATGTATACCGTGGTTATGCAAGTACGTGACGACAGCTGGCCTGCTGGAAACACCCAAACTGGCGGACATACTTCCGATTACAAATCTGATGGCAGATTCTGACTCGGGAAATCCCATTTCTACCTACTCGCTAAATTTGGTAAAGATATCTTGATCGATGGCGGAGATGTGCCCCCAAAATTGAATTCGAAACAACACCTCCTGGCGGCGGAATTCTACTTCCTGTTCCAATTTCTATACGTGTCTTTCTATGGCATCGTCACATGCACGATCATACAACATTTCAGCCAAATGACGCACTGAACCATTCACCAGACTGAATTTGACATTTTAATCTCAATGAGTGAAGAGCCGACACAGATGCACCTGAACTGGCAGAACTGCACCTCTGATATTTGAGCTTCCTAGTAGCCATACGTCTATCTTGCTTAGTTTCAGAAATATTAGCATGTGACAGAGAGACAGACAACGCAGACCATTACTATAGCTGGCGCCCACACTGTGGCAGGCCAGCTAACAAGACATAAAACACTTACAGTGTCCGCCATCGAGCATTCCGTAATGATTCTACAATCACAAAGCAAAGCACTGATCAACTGGACCTGCATCAGTGGACAGTTGACAACAGTACGCTATGTATTACACTGCAAGATCTCATTGAGCATGTCCAGTCCATAGAGCACCCGGCTCTATGGACTGGACATGCTGTGTGATAGCTAACCGATTATGTGCTACAATTTGCAACATCGTACAACAACCAGGTTCAAGAAAAGAGAATTAAAATACGTCCACAAACTGAGCCAACGACAAACAAATAGCAGAAGCAGATGAAAACGTGAGTAAACAAATCTGTAAAGTTTTACATAAGCCTTAAATCAAGCCACAATTAGTAATTTTGGAAATTGTCTTTCTGAACTATTACTGTAACAACTGATTAGAGTCCAACTAGTGAATGTATAACAAGAAGCTCATCTGTAGCTGAGAAGCTGCCCAATGCTTCATTTTAGTTCACCAGAGGGCAGTGGTGATGCACTCGTGTTCCTGACACTGCATACCTATGCCATTCCATTTGATGCCTTCAATGAGGGGATCCCTCGAGCTATCGGGGTCATATTTGGTGTGGGAAAACTAAAATGGATGGGCTACAATCTGGTGAAGGTCGCATGATGATCGACTCAGTCGTTTGGGAACAATATATCAACGTGACAGACACAGAGACAGCCACATCGCCATCGAGGGCAGCTGCACACTGAGTCACGCATACGACCAATTTCTTGCCAAGTCGCATCACTACCGTGGCAAGAACTGGAAGAAGAACTGAACAAGCTTCTTCTGACGAAGGTCTCTGACAGAGATCAAAACGTCAAAGTAAACATCGTTGGGTTGTGTTAGTTGTCATTTTTATATATAAGGACCTTGATCTATCCAGCCAATTTTGCACGGCACATGCACATTACAGACAAACACCATGCCATGGAAACATCGGTCGCAATAGTCTGCCTCTCATGACACATTCGATGTGGCCTAAGAAGTAAAAGTGGAGTGGAGTATGAACAGACCGAAACAGCAAACAGGTTGTACGGTTCTCGTTTATGAGGACCAGAGATATATCGTGTCATGTTGAGACCTTCCACGGGAAAGTCAACGTGAGCTGTAATCTTGTCTCTCCAGATACCCTCGTACTTGAACCTGCAGCATAACAGCAGCGTAGTAGTAGTAGTAGTAGTAGTAGACAGTAGCAGTAGTAGGCAGTAGTAGTAGTAGGCAGCAGTAGTAGTAGGCTGTACAAAATTCCACAATTTTTTCTGATTAACAGCATTAATAAACATCATTTTTGCCACCCAATGCCAGTGCATTGGTATGGCATTTGCTATGTCGACGTGGCTGTCTGTCACGTTGATGTGTTGTGCCCAAACGACTGAGTCGATCATCATGCGACCTTCACTAGACTGTAGCCCAGCCGTTCTAGTTTTCCAATAACAAAATATGAACCCGATAGCTCTAGGGGATTGACGACGTCAAATGAGAGAGGGGTAGATAAAACTCGGAAAATCCGGTCAGTAAATCGCAGTCATTCACCAGAGGGCAGCTCTTGACAGCACAGCATGGAAGTCTGTGCTTCATAGCGTTTTGTGTCAAGCAGATCTTAACATCGACGTGCACAAGCGTTGGGTGGTTCGTCAGCGATCGCTGAACTTCTTGTCATAGTTTACTCATCAGTGAAATAAAATCAAACAAGTGCTAAGACAATTTCCAAGACTGTTTTGTTGATTTATCAAAAGACCAGACTGGTCTAATATCTCAACTTCATCTAAGAGTGAAACTGCAAACTCATCTGTTGACTTGCGACGACTTCCATTTTTCTGTAACGTTTCACTGCCTCAGTGATGCTTTTCTCATGTCTTTATTTCTAAAATTTCTAGCTTTTCTCATCTCAGAAATAACCAATCATTTGTCCGCTAAGTCTCAAACTTACGATCTAAGTTGCAGGTTCAATTTCCGCTCTGGCTCAGCTGCACAACAATCTTCACTGGTTGCCAGTTCCAGAGAGAATATCTTTCAAGCTCTGCACGATCATCTTCAAGTGTCTCCGTCAAACCACACCACAGTAAGTCCAGGAGCTGTGCGTTCCATTTACAGCGAGTACCAGTCGCCGCCACCAGCGTTCTGCCGCTCGAGGGGACTTACAGGTGCTTGCCTGTCGTACGTCCAGCTTCATTCCAAGCAGCTTTGCTGCCTGCGCTCCAAAACTGTGAAACAATCTGCCATCGTCACTTCGTGATCCAACACTCACACTTTTGCTTTTCTGTAGCAGCTAAAGACACATCTCCTCAGTTTGGCCTACAGACGTGCACTCGTGACTGCTTAGGCTATAAGAGCGGCGCATTATAAATTTACTCACACATACATACACACATACACCCTCACGCACACACATACATACATATAATCTTAGGCAATTTGTCCACACCACTGTACCTCTGTCAGCAAGCAGCATAAGCTGGTACTGGTACACAAACCGGGAAGGTAATGGCAGATTATGGAAGAGATGAGATCTAATGTCGCTAACACTGAGTGTTTGCTCACTGCCGGCTCAAGACCTTGGAGACGGAGACGAGCACGACATCACCATGTCACAGAGATGTAAGACAACACTGCTGACTAACGAGCCACTTTGCCTTTTTAGACTGTATCAAAGGCATGAGATTGTGGACTACTGCCATCAATGATCACGAGTGTTTGTCAGTCTGTAAGTCTGTCTGTCACACGAATTTGCTAATTCACACGAATGGATCGAGATCCAGCTCTGGGTGGACACTCTTGAGAATCCAAGGAACATTGTCGTAGATGGGACTCCCAATTCCCCCGCTAATCTGACGCAACCTTTGCCAAATCACTTGGGCCTCTTGTACCTTAACTTCCCAGTCAGTTTTCGAATCAACGGTTAACTTTAATTCCATGCCCGACAACGAAGTTTAGTACTCAAACGTGGCAGACGACGTCAGGTGTGTGGAGTTGTACCTTTTCAAGATGACAAGCAAGATCGGCGGCAGACGCCAGATGACGAGACGTTTTGTAGCGTCTCTTTTACACCTGCAGCGCGGACAGTCCCACTTCGAGTCTCCCGTCATCTTTTCCTCCTTTGAGAAGTGCAACAAACAGTCCTAAACACCACACAGACTGACAATTAAAATTTCACAAATAAGAAACGTAAAAGACCATAAATTTTAAAAATGGAAAGAGATGTTATTCAGAGATTAGATCCCAAATGAATTAATTTTGCAGTCAGTCAGGCAGACTGAGGCCCAGCATATCTACTGTAACGTTCAGCAGTTTGCCCAAGTCTTGTGCATTGCCGGCTACGAATACAACACAGTTTGCCCAAGTCTTGTGTACTGCCACAGTTTGCAAAAATACCAACTTGTAGTCAAATGTTTGACTGTTATGTTACAAAGTATCGCAGTAACGCCTTAATGAATTATATGCAGAGGTAGAGGACACCTCACTGCACCTCAAGTATAGCACGCACTGTCAAGGGATCACACAGTATTACCTGCATGCACACCCATACAGTTATCCAGAATGGAACAAACCATATGCACATTTGCCTTCCCAGCTGAGACTGACCAGGAGGGATTTAAGGCTGAGTTGGCCAAGGTATCACAGCAGTGAGAAACAGTCTGCCCAGGACCATTACATAATGGAGATCACAGTTGTTAGCTGTTCAAACTGTCATGCCCATAGCTGCTACCCAGAGTGCAGAAGCTCAGCATTGAACTCATGACCTCTTGGGTCGCATGCCACACTAACCACTGCACAACTGAGTCATCAAGACGGTTTACTAAAGAAAACGTGAAGCAGTGAAGCACTCACGGCAAGATTGCATCTTGTTGGTGATGGAATTTCGAGTATTAGAGAGAGAAACGACTCAAAGACGACCGATTTCTTGTCACACTTCATACACATCACTGTTGACTTGAACTGGCCCTGCACAGCACCATAACAGCACCGTCACAACACCATCACATCACAACACCGTCACATCACAGCACAATCACATCACAGCACCATAACAGCACCGTCACAACACCGACACAGCACCATAACAGCACCGTCACAACACCATCACATCACAGCACCGTCACAACACCGTCACATCACAGCACAATCACATCACAGCACCATAACAGCACCGTCACATCACAGCACCGTCACAGCACAATCACATCACAGCACCATAACAGCACTGTCACAGCACCATAACAGCACCGTCACAACACCGTCACAACACCATCACATCACAGCACCGTCACATCACCGTCACAACACCGTCACAGCACCATCACATCACCATCACAGCACCATCACAGCACAGTCACATCACCGTCACAGCACCATCACATCACCGTCACATCACCGTCACAGCACCATCACATCACCATCACATCACCGTCACAACACCGTCACAGCACCATAACATCACAGCACCGTCACATCACCGTCACAGCACCATAACATCACAGCACCGTCACAACACCGTCACAGCACCCGTCACAGCACCATCACAACACCGTCACATCACCGTCACAACACCGTCACATCACCGTCACAGCACCATAACATCACAACACCGTCACAGCACCATAACATCACAGCACCGTCACAACACCGTCACAGCACCATCACATCACCTTCGCAGAACCATCACAGCACTGTCACAGCAGAGTCACATCACCTTCACAGCAGAGTCACATCACCGTCACAGCACCATCACAGCACTGTCACAGCAGAGTCACATCACCTTCACAGAACCATCACAGCACCATCACAACACCGTCACATCACCATCACAGCAGAGTCACAACACCGTCACAGCACCATCACAACACCGTCACCGCACCATCACAGCACCGTCACATCACCATCACAGCAGAGTCACATCACCATCACATCACCGTCAGATCACCGTCACAGCACCATCACATCACAGCACCGTCACATCACCATCACAGCAGAGTCACATCACCGTCACAACACCATCACAACACCGTCACCGCACCATCACAGCAGAGTCACATCACCGTCACAGCACCATCACAACACCGTCACCGCACCATCACAGCAGAGTCACATCACCGTCACAGCACCATCACAACACCGTCACCGCACCATCACATCACCGTCACCGCACCATCACAGCAGAGTCACATCAGCATCACATCACCGTCACAACACCGTCACAGCACCATCACAACACCGTCACCGCACCATCACAGCACCATCACAGCAGAGTCACATCACCATCACATCACCATCACATCACAGCACCGTCACATCACCATCACAGCAGAGTCACATCACCGTCACAGCACCGTCACAACACCGTCACCGCACCATCACAGCAGAGTCACATCAGCATCACATCACCGTCACAACACCGTCACAGCACCATCACAACACCGTCACCGCACCATCACAGCACCGTCACATCACCATCACAGCAGAGTCACATCACCATCACATCACCATCACATCACAGCACCGTCACATCACCATCACAGCAGAGTCACATCACCGTCACAACACCGTCACAGCACCATCACAACACCGTCACCGCACCATCACATCACCGTCAGATCACCGTCACAGCACCATCACATCACCATCACAGCAGAGTCACATCACCGTCACAACACCGTCACAGCACCATCACAACACCGTCACCGCACCATCACAGCAGAGTCACATCACCGTCACAGCACCATCACATCACCGTCACTGCACCGTCACAACACCATCACAGCACCTATCGTTATCTAGCACATATACACCCGACCCATGCTCGTTAATTGCCGCCCGAATGCAATGTGATAGGGCGGCTGTTGCTGTCGCGACGTATCTGTCTGTGTGTCTGTCACATTGATGTGTTGTGCCCATATGACTGAGTCGATCATCATGCGACCTTCACCAGATTGTAGCACAGCCATTCTAGTTATCTCGTACCAAATACGACCCGACAGCTCGAGAGGATCCCCTCATTAAAGGCGTCATAATGGGAGAGGAGAAAGTACATCGGAAAATCCGGCCAATAAATTACAGTCATTCACCAGATGGCAGCTCTTGACAGCGCGCTCAAGCGTCGGGCGGTTTGTCAGCAATAGCTGAGCTCCTTGTATTAAATACTGCAAGTGGCTTGGTGGATCACTCAGCAGAGCGACAGCCTGACGGTCACAGCTTCAAGACTAAGCCAGGTACTGCTGCGTAGTAACCTTGGGCAGTTACTGACACCTATGTGCCTCTCACCAAGCAGTCTAATTTGGTACTGGCCTAATGGCTGGATGCGATGCACTAGCCACGTATCCGTGGTCTCGCAGTGCACGCTGGTGCCTAATATTGAAATAGTGATCAGCATAACCCACGAGGCTGGTGGCAAACTTCATACTTCTAAGGCTGCACTGAATGCAGACTATACTTACCAATAAGCGCAGTGTCTGTCTGTCAGTCAGTCTGTCATGCGGTGGCGCATGCAGTGTGTGTGGCACAGCAGGGTCATTCGGTGCAACCTTTGCAAAATAACTTTGGCCTCTTGTTCTTATTGTAAGCAAGTAAATAAGAAAACTTATAAAGTGCTATTCTTACAGCTGACACAGTCCTGTCCTGTAGGCCAAATGAAATAATAAAGTTTTCAGGCTGCACACAAACTCATCGGCTACTCGCTCCAAACGCAGCATCCACAGAGCAAAACTGTGAGGTCTACAGCTGGGTCAATATCACTTCTGTCGACATCGATATTTCTCTGCTTAACTATCAATATCCCTTACTTCTTTGGTCGGTCTAATCGTACTCCAATACGCTGACACAGGCCCAACTTGTTTGCTTACACCATATCGACTTCGACTAGCAGAGATGTACCAGATGCTTAGTTTTACTCACGTATGAATTTTTCTCGTCAAACAGTTGGAAAAAGCACAATGAAACAGCGAAAACTACAGATATTTTAGTTGTCACCTATACGATGTTGATATATCAAATAACCGACACCGACAGTATCAATATCGGTGATATATCCGTGATATTTCAATATATCGACCCAACTCATGTGTGGTCCATGGCAATATTCGAGGCTTAGTATAACAAAGCTTCAGTGAGTGCGTGCTAGAAAATGCAAGCAAAACCTAAGCAACATTGACGTGGAACCAAACACAAAGAACTCAGAACAGGACAAAACGCGAAATTACAAAACTTTACTCTGTCGCCTTTCCTGTCATCTCACCGGGAATGGAAATGGGCCGACTCCTACAGCCCCAGAGCCTGCATGGACCATTTGAACTCGATGACTTTTCCACTTAAGTACAGAAACACATACAAGAACACAAACAAGACAAAACAGCACCGAAACACCCACATAAAGCAACTGACATCAGCACATATGAGGCAGCTCGGTGCCTTTCAGTGATATGAAACAGGACTGATATAGTTAGAAGACGTACACGGAACAAATCTACGATGATGGAGGCCTCCGCTTGTCGTGACTGATTCCAAACTGTCTCAGCTGCAACTTCGTCTTCCAACTTGTCATTGTTTTGTTCAGGCAATATTGGCTTCCGTTTCACCTACAGCGAGAAACACATAACGGATCTCTTTGCAGACGATCAACTGCACCATTACCAACGATCACAGACACAACAAACAGAAAACACCAACAGAAAACTAGCTAATCAAGCTAATCAAAATGGGTGTTACTTTTAACCAAAAATCACACACCAAATATATTGTATATACTCGCGTATAAGCAGACAATTTTTGGCCAAATTTGACACTAAAGCTTTGGGGGTCAGCTTATATGCGGGTCACGCCACACAGGTTGCCGAATTGTGGGATCATCCACTCGGAGTGAGTTGACCACCTGAGCCGACTTTCAGTTTTCTTTCCATTGACTTCTGATGTCCACACGTATCAGAACCTGCCATAAAAGCTTCCTGGATGGAAGACAGGCATGTGGAGGGTTGGCGATATCAGAATTAATTGGCCAATTGTCAGGAGCTATAATCTTCTCCATGACCTAGTCTGTGGCAGCCTTTCTACGGAGAGTAGGAGGTTCAATGTTAGCGAGGACTGGTACCCATGGGAGAGGGGTGGAACGTAGAGTACGAGAGATGATATGCATGGTGGAGTTAGACTGTACATCAACCAACCCAGTGTGAGAAGACGGTGACCAAACTGGGGCACAATACTGCGCCACAGAGTAGCAGAGAGCCATGGCAGACGTCTGGAGGGTTTTGCTAGATTTTTGGCCGTGGGAATGTGGGATCAGCTTATGGGTGAGTATAAACGATAATCTTCTGTCTTATCTTACACGGTTCAGACATCATCTATCAGTCAAGACTGAAGATGATTGCAGGTTTCAGCATCAGCAGCTACAACTATGATGACCTGAAAAACGAGCAGACCACAGCAGCGTGGTTTTAGTTTCATCTTAAAGGTTCTGCAGTAGGTTCGTAGAAGGCAGACCACAAGTCTCCATGTCCTGCAGTTATGAGTTCAGCCAACTCATCTAAAAATCGGTGGCAATCTGACGATGAAATGATAGGTCTACCTTGTTGAGTCCTTCGTTAAGTCCGGCTAACAGAAATGCCAGCAGTTCTTGTGAATCCTGATGCTGACTTGTTGCAAAGATTGGGTTCATTTGACCGCAGACAGCCTGCACGGGCGACATAAAACAAGCTTGCATAGGACTACATGGTGGATCAAGGAGGCAGTCAAGATCCAACAGGAGAGCCAAAGAGTCATGAACAGAGGCAAGGGTACAGCCTACCAGTTGAGTCACATCTATGACAACTTACTGCTCTTAGTGGCGACATCATGTGGAGAACGGAAGTCAGTTTGATGAAGGCAGCAGCTGCCACTAAATTTGAGTAATACATAACAGACTGAGTGATAGATTTCATAATTCAGCAACTTTGCACAGTCACAAATGGCAACATATCATTCATTCATTCAATCAATCAATACTCTGTTAATGAGTTGTCAAACCGCAACCACGCAGAAAATTAAGAAAAAATAAAATACAACCGGTTATGTGGTAAATAGGATAAAGGAACAATAATCGTATGGTTGCAGCAAAAACGACAATAACTGGAGTGAGTTAACACTGACTACCGGCTACAGCAGCTGAATGTGTCTTTGTATAACATTCTTGTCAGTTTTTGTCTTGTACTTCAGAAGTCCGATCAGGAAGAACAAAGTCATGTGTCCGTTGCCATGGTTGCTATTCTGCCATGGTTCAGCTAAGTTCCATCAGTCAATTAATACACCTATGCGGACCATTAAGATGCTAATAATTAAGGAGGATAAGGTCGTGAGATCGTCCTGGTTGTCTTTTACCTTCCATCATCCCCAACATCATTGCATTTAACAGACAATCATCAGACAGTCTACAGATGTGGCTGATCAGTTACAAGCTTTCTCT
>Ga0126335_1002869_pt1 | contig 10513 bp, 13 predicted proteins | sample OlaspJWI45metaG_FD_108409 | JGI IMG/M metagenome (GOLD analysis project Ga0126335, IMG submission 108409) | Marine gutless worms symbiont microbial communities from Oahu, Hawaii - Olavius sp. 1 OAHU.JWI-45 metaG | ecosystem: Host-associated > Annelida > Digestive system > Unclassified | place... | reverse complement strand
TTCACGCCATATGTACCGAGTGGGCCAAAAAATGATTCCCTATATTGAGCCAATTATCATATTTTAACGTTAAGTTAGAAGTAAAGTTTAAGATGTATTCTGAACCTTAAATCATTTCTGGCAAATCGACATGACATTTGAACAGGTTTTAAAAATATTTATGTGACTGGTATCGTTTAAATGAAAACGACCCAAATCTGCAGAAAACACAATGGAGTTGTAGCATGATATTAATTTGACTCGGTGTTATCTTTCATGCAAATTTCATGGAAGATAAGTCGACGATGTTGTGTTGTGATCTTCCGTGAAACTTTCACGGCACCAGCTTTGTCTGTTGGCGTTATTTTTCAGAAAATTGATTTTGACTTAAAGTGAAGATTTTTATTCCTGTTGTTGAATTTTTTCACCAATTTGTTGACAAACATGCGTTTACATGCGAAGAATATTAAAAAATTAAATCAAATTTGTCTGTCAAAGTAAGGGATGACGTACAAAACGTATTTGTAAAGAGTTTTCAATCAAGAAGTTGGCTGTCGGCTTTGTTGAAGATCAGGGATGCAGATGACGAATGTGGTGAACGGAAGACTGGTGCGGCATGACCGCAGACTGCCAGATCAGAAGAGAATTACAGGCATGTGACTGAGTTAATATGTAGTCAAGAAGGCAACTCAGGGTCTAGCAGAATTCGAAGAGAAGTGGTAAACCCGACGGTGATATCTCTCAGCTCTGGCTGCTACAAGAATTTGTCGTGGACACAAACACGTCATCGCTAATGTATTTTCCCATTGATGTGCTTCGATTATATCGTAATATTTCTGTTTAAAATCTTAACACATTTATCAAGTTTTGGTTTCATCTTGTGTAGAAAGAAACCAACGATTGAAATGCTGTATTGTTTATATAGCTAAACGTGTACACGTGCAGTATAAACAGCGTAATCTGAGGGGTCCGTTTTTATGGTCCACTCTGTACAGTGTTCAGTGAAACACTAAAAGTTTTACCATTTCTGTTTAAAATGCGGCTGCTAGCACAATAATGATTTCATGTTGCTATGGATCAAACTGTAGCTGTTAAGTGGGTCTAATTTGCAAGTAAGTGGCACTTATTGTTACGATTTGTTATGCTGCAGTAGACTGTGCTCTTTTGTTCAGTCATACGAGTAGTTCTTGCAGATGGACTGGTTTGTCACTTTGTTCTGGAGTTTTTGTGTTGCTATGTGTGGATATGAAGACACAGATAGGGGGTTTATGTTGATATATTTACACATTCGTTAGTACAGGTTTGTATAAGGTGCAAAACTAGTGGTCATATCAATGCAATTGAAGGGAATTAGGGGAAGGCAGCAGCAGCGCAAGTACAGGCCAGCACTTTGTAGTTGGAGCAACAATTATACCAGTTCATAGACATCGGAGTTGTCGTCGTTCGTGGACCGGTAGTAGCGACGTTGTTAGACACCATATCATGACAGCATCGACCGATTCATGACAGTGATGGCGTCATCAGATCCGTAGCTGAGGTGGCATTGTCAGATCCATGGTCATAACAGCATGTGTGAATAATAATAATAATAATAATGGTTTTATTTGTTTTGCAGCACAAATGCTGGATTGCACTTTACACAATGACATCTGCCACGTGTAACAGTACATATAATAGAACACAGAGAATCATTGTATCAACATAACATAACACATGGCGCTGCCAAATTGCTGTGCCAGGTTTACTCGATACCGTAAATTAACAGTACTAACCGAAACGACAAACAAACGTATACATAACGTAAGAGGCAACTCAAAGATGGTAAATATTTACGAACATGCATTCACTTTTTGGCTGGGGATCAAACCCGGAACCTTTCAATCCCAATTTGGACACTCTTCCACCATACCACTCCATCCCCCCATTTACTAGTGTCTAAATGTGACGCTGTCATCCGACTCGTGACATTGGTGGCATTGTCAGACCCATAGCTTCAGTGGTGTTGTCAAACCCATGGTCACAACAGTGTGAGTAGGCATCTGAACATAATATCATTGGTCACCTCATGAGAGAGACTCATTTGAGTATATAGGCGCTATATAAATAAGTTGATCTATCTATCTATCTATCTGACAGCAAGGAAGTTGTCAGACCCGTAGTTGAAACGTGCAACGTTGAACGTGCAACGTGTTTAGAGAGCAACATGTTGAATGAATATGGTAACAATGCTGTCTCAACTTTTATGACCCGTCTCTGTGTCTCGGGAGTTTGGTTAATCTCACAGTTGGCAGCAGCAGCATGCAGGGTGTGACCAACTTACTGTGTATAACGGCTGATCAACAGTGCAAGAGTTTACACGCAGTTTACATGCTAGTAGTTGGATAGGTGAGTGGATAATGCAGTACATGTGTGTGGGTTTTTTTCATATGGCCACATATCCCAGATTATACTGGATTAGTATTTGTCTAATTCTGTTGGTTTTAACGTTGATTATTATCATTGCCAGTGTAATCTCTGGCCTGGAAAGACTCATCAGTGAGATATTATGTGCCACATGTAACACTAAAATTGTTCACTCATGCACTGTAGAGCTGAGAAGGAGTGGGGAGATGGACTGAGGGGTCTGGCAATGTCAGCAGCGAGGTTTGCTTTACTGAGACTGGAAGAAGGCCCTCCACATGTGAAGAACTGGCGACCACAACTTCTCATCTTGTTGAAGCTTGACGACAAACTCGAGCCAAAGTATCGTAAAATGCTAACATTCTCGAGTCAGCTCAAAGAAGGTGTGTTTTATACAAATTAGTAAACAAGAGTCCAGTGCAGTTAATTAGATATTAGTGATTTTTGAGGTTTTTCAGTACTAATAACATAAAGTACATTTGTGGCATGATGCCATTCTTGTTTTTTATGAAAATTCAATCTTTATTATTATTCTTTTATTACGCCAACTAGCAGCACAAGCGCACATAAAATATATACAAAATGCACAGTTACGTAAAAAAGCTATAAGCTAGATATACATGAGAATACAAATACAACAGCAATAAAAGGAAATTGCAACATACGCATACAAACACCAGCAGCTCGTTTACAAACCAAACTAACATCAGCTATCAGCCTATCAAACATCCAAACTTCTGCCAAAACATATTCCTTGACATAAAATTATTACAATGAACAATATCATAAATGGTGATGTTGTAACTATCAGCAATGGCTGCGAAAAACTGTCTATATTTAGCAGCAAGAATGTGCAATACAACATTGCTGTGATAAAATATTTTTATCCAAAATAAGATCTTACACATGTCAGTCAGCACAGAAGCAGGCATATCTACTTAGTGTCCAGTGTTGTTACACAGTTAAATGGCAATGGCTGCGAAAAACTGTCTATATTTAGCAGCAAGAATGTGCAATACAACATTGCTGTGATAAAATATTTTTCTCCAAAATAAGATCTTACACATGTCAGTCAGCACAGAAGCAGGCATATCTACTTCAGTGTCCGGTGTTGTTACACAGTTAAATGGCCAGGAATCTCAGTATGAGTTTACCACAGTGACAAAATTTGAAGTAAACCAAATGGTACCGTGTTGTATGCTGGCTCAGTGACACTTGGAGTTGAACATATTAACAGTGTGCATTGCATGCACTCAGCTCTTTGAGCTTGTTGAATAGTTTGTACTAAGATTAATAGTTCACAATTTAAATTAATGTTTTGGACAGGAAAGATGATTTAACAATGTTTTTTGTACTCTGTAACCTTTAATAATAATAAAAATAATAAGGCAGGTAAGGCAGTGGATGCACGTGGGCTGCATGGATTATCCTGCCACAGAAACGCTCCCAGACAACAGCATCACAGTCATTTGAATGACATCCTGTGGAAAGCAGTCAAGCGAGCTCAGATGCCAGCAGTTAAAGAGCCAATCAGACTGATGTGGGATGACAACAAACGCCCAGATGGGACCACTCTTCTGCCGTGGGCCAGAGGAAAGCCAGTGGCCTGGGATGTGACAGTACCAGACGCATATGCTGAGTCCCACATTGGCAGCACCGCAACTAAACCAGGTGCAGCAGCCCACAAGTCAGCACAGAACAAGATAGACAAATACTCCAAATTGGCCAGCACACACATCTTCTACCCATTTGCCATAGAATCAGCTGGTAAATGGCATGAGACGGCCATTGAGCTCACACAGGAGATTGGCAAGCATATCACCACTATCACAGAAGATACCTGGGAGACAACATTCCTTTTTCAACGCTTTTCCATGGCTCTGCAAAGAGGAAATGCAGTTTCTTTCCACAACACCTTGGTCACAGAGTAAATTGCCATTGCAACCATAATTTTGTTTTTATACTTGTGATTTTAACTTTTGTTTTAACCCCCAGGATCTATACTATCGAGGGTATTAAAAAATAATAATAATAATAATAATCCAAGAACTTATTAATGCATGCATGGTCAAAAAATCAAATCTGAGGCGTGGGCAGTCGCCAGATGGAAAGAAGGCAGTCGTGTCTGGTATTTTTGTTGACAAGATTAGAGGTGTGTTTTAAATGTGGTGAGGGATGGTGATTTTTTGATTTGTCTGTGAGGTTTCTGCTGAAGCATAGCTGAAGAAACGTCAATCGAAAATTATGTTTAACAATGGTATTTGAAGGAGGTTCTGGCTAGTGGAACAATGTGTACGAGAAGGCTGACAAGGGTGTAACAGACATGTTGTACATGTTGATATACTATGCTGTGTGATAGGCAAGGGATTGACTCTAGTTGGATCGGTGATAGAAGGCGACTATGCTGAAAAGTATGCAAGTGCGCTGGCCGCTAAACAGACCGTAACTGTGATGATGAAGAGGGAAAAAGCTCCCGGCTTTGCTGAAGTTATCGTGGCCGATAGCACTGTGCAGGGACTCTCATACCTGTAAGTTGGCAAGTTTATAAACGTTATTTTTTATTTTTTAAGCATTAATATCTATATGTAGCTGAGTTTTGACCATTCTTTCCCTGCCAAAGACACAATTATTGTTTGCCACAGCATGATTAGCTCTATTGTTTTATAGCAATGTGTTTATTATCAGAAATACTTCATTATTTTGATGTCATTTATTTGACAATATGAACGGCAGCTAGCTGTATCACTATATGCTATGTTTTCTATGTTTTTGATTGAGAAACCATTTTTACTTGTCAACTGAGCTCCCCTATTATAAGTATTTGTGAGTAGCAGTACACTGTTTTGTTGATGGCAGTATTCTGTCACATATTCAGTGTTGATGATGCTGGTGATCACTGATCTGTGTATATTTCAGCATTCAAGGCTCTGGTGTCGGTGGTCTGACACATAACACGGTCATGTTGGGTTGGCCGCATGGCTGGCGGCATAGTGAAGATGAGAAGGCATATAGGGTTTTCCTCGGTAGTTATCGTACACTGTGTGAATCTGAGATTATCAGGCTGGATATTGGAAGAGTTAGGTGTAGGTAGCTACTTCGAAACTGGATGCAATATGGCTAATGGCTGTCATTAATATGGATAACGTGTGACGGTGTTGATTGTGAGCTTGTTTTGTCTTGTAGAAAAAAACGATTTTGCTCCAAATGCAACAAATAATTGTTATCACCTTTTACTTGGCAGTGTTACTTGTCACAAGATGTTATGCTGTATTTTTGAGAAGCTTTTGTTTTTTGGCACATAAACTGCATCAGTTTTGTAATCAATCATGAGTTAATGGATTTAGTTGACTGTTCTGCTTTTGCTCATTTGTATTTCTGCTTTTCTGCTGTAATTGTATCATTTTTTGTACCTGGTTGCATTTCAGTAGATATTTTTTATGTTTGGAACTTATTGCCCAAGTTCATAGAGTCACTAAATGTACTGCAGCTTTTTAATACCATCTTAAATTATGTTTCTGACTTATATTTTGTGTTGGTAACAATTTTTGTAACATTGAGTTGTTACACTACTGCCCTCTGGGGGCAAATTGTGGGTTGGAGTTAACTTATTGTGAAGTGGTGAAAGTGGTTTACTTATTCTTTTTATCTTCTTTTTCTTCTCATGATTATGAGTAAGCAGTTGAGATTGAGACATTACCAGAGGGCTTGGTATATCGATGTTTGTTTTTCACTGCAGATACATTACGGCACATCAGTAACGGTCATTTGGCAGCACTCATAGCTAAAGGCATCGACCAGTTCCCAGAAAACACGGATCGTTTAGTTGGCAGCATTGACATTTGGTGGATAGTTCGTATCCTTGAACAACATTAACACACTTTTAATGCACACTGTATTTGTGTAGACTTAATCGTTCAGTGAGCACATGAAATCTGCAGCTGTCATGGAAGCGGCTGTTGTATGGCAGTGGTTAATGTTCTCCCTAGTGCATGTGGCCTGTGCATGGATGGCCTATATTGTGTGCTACACAAAGAAGGTTCAATATATTAAGGAGTCCGTGGCTGCCCACAGACACCCGACAACCGTGACGGACGTGATGTTCTCCTTAATATGGCAGTTAACACTCTAGCATCTGTCCCTGTGTCCCATTGTCTGGCATATTTTAGTCAGACCAGTGTAGTTTGATTTCATACAGTTTGCAGTAATATTTTTTGTAGTTAATTATCAGCGCATTAATTTCTAATGACATTTATTTTCCAATCACGATTACTTCAACAGCTGTAATTATATTTTGATTCATTAACCTACCGTCGATGTTGTGAGTTATTCTGCGAATAAGCTGTGAATGTGGCATTGCTCCTGTGTAGACATGAGACTATTCTGTAGTAGTTTTTGTTCACAGCTGTGTTTTGAAATCAGAATTATGTGTAGATCCTCCTAACTGATTTGTGCTAAGATGATGGCGGGCTGCTGATGCTGCTGCCGTTCTTGTTGACTCAACATAAAGTCTGGAAGTACTGCAAAATGCGCATTTTCACTATCTCTCGTGAGTCATGAATTAGAATTTTTAAATATTTTATTTTCCGTGCTTACACATATTTGTCAGTATTATATCGTCTGTAGCACGGCTTGTTGGTTCTGGTGTAGGTTTATTTTTTCTGTCTTTGTGTGTTACTTTTTTGTGAAATTGGTCGTTAGATCTAGTGTTGGAGCAGTGTTATTTATTGCTTGAAAATACTTTCATTGACATGCATGTTGAAACAGGACAGTGATATTTTGGACCGGAAGTATTGCATACAAACCATTTTGTGAACAAGCAAACTCATGGACTGGGATGAATTGGATATTTGACCCTAGCAACTTTTTCTGAGTGTCTGTTACTTGTGGCTGTGAGCGACAGGTTGAACCCTGGTTATAAATGTTACTGCTACAGTGCAGTTGTTTTTAAGCTGCTTTGAATGTGTGAGCTGTGGACTACTGTGATCAGTATTCCCATGGCATGGTGTGTTTGTCAGTTTGTCTGTCTGTGATGCACCTGCACCCTGAATGGATCTAGCTCCTGTTTGGGCTGAAGACTCTTGGTGGGAGAGCGGAGTTCAAGGAACATTGTGTTGGATTGGGGTCCCGATCCCCTCACAGATTTCGTGTGCCTTTGCCAAATTGCTTTTGCCACTTGTTGTACACGTTGCAGAAATGGATGACAACATTGAGCAGATCAAGAAGGATCTTCACATGTTTCTATATCATCTACGTCTGCCGGCTGAAGTGTTTGTTGTGCCATTGGTGAGCACATATTTGTAGTACTGACTTTATTAGGCATGATTAGCTTTGCCTGTTTCTACATTAAGGCTGCACATTATTAGGCTGCATCGAATGCATGAGATGCAGACTATTGTTATCGATTATTGCAGTGTCTGTCCGTCTGTCATGCAGCTTAACTCACCTCAGATCAAGATGCTGTTTGGGATGAACACTACTGGGGGCTGATGGAACATGTGTGGGTGCATTGCTCCCTCCCACAGAGAGGAGTCACATGACCTACTTTTGAATTTTGGGAGCACCCTTTTATATCCAGAAGCTACGCATTCGAAATTTTGCGAGCATATAGAGGGCAGGGGCTCTAACAAAAACTGTGCAAAGCTAGGTCATGGGGGTCCAGTTTCCAGTTTTGGTGGGGGCAAAGTTGTCCTTTGTAGAACCAGGCTGCAGATGGGCCCATAGTCCAAACCCCAGTAAAGCCCCTGGTATTTCTTACCAGAGTACTATGAAAACCTCCGTGAGGATGTCAAAAACCTATTATATGGTGTTTCTTTCTGTTTCTGCATAGTATGCTTCACCTGGCTCTGGCCATCCTGAGGTGTCCCACCAGGTGACAGCGGTTTTTTGTGCTACTGCTACCCCAGTATTAACATCAGTCCCAGTGCACGATTCGCCACTGTGGGCGCCTCGAGCTCCCTGTCCTACGTCGGCCTGTGGGCAGCATTCGCTTTTTCTTGTTTTCTTTGGCACTTCCATCTGGCACCTGAGGGTTTCATCTTTCTTTGAACCATGACTGGTTCGCCTGTCAGCTGCAAAGAGCTGAGTTCTTGCGGAAGGGTTCCCACGAGGGGCCCCTCTTCCGAATGTTCCCTCTTTCACTCCGGTCCATCATCAGTAATCAGATGAGGCCACGGAGGTTGAGGGGTGCCTGGTTTAGTCGCTTCTTATGACATCCAGCCAGGAGATGGAGTGGGTCTATTCTAAGCCCCGGAACCTACACGGGGTAGGTCATAGGGGGTCAGGGTCAAGTGATTTGCGGGACCTCTTTTATATCTCCGGAATGGCTGAAACTGAAGACTTGAAATTTTGCGTGTCTATAAAGGCCCTAACAGAAACTATGCAAAAGTCCGTCATATGGTGGTCCGGGGCGGGGTCGTGTGACAGCTGCGACTCCCTACATATCTCAGGAACGGCTACATCTAGAGAGTGCTGCACGTGCAGTGTGTGCAACGCATTTGATGCAGCTTTTTGCCAAATTACTTTGGCCTCTTGTTCACCATCCATACCGTACTTTAAATTATGCTTAAAGATGTATCTGAGGAGATGTGACATTATGATTGTGCTATTTTAAGATTCTGATAGTTTTGAATTGTTGTACATAATGTAGATTTAGTGGATTATGTTGTCATATTTGTCTGACATAGAGGACTGTTACTCGAACTTAGCATTAGGTTGTACTGCTGCTGTGTTTGCATGTTCCAAGACAACTGAATTAATAATGGTGACATTTTCTTTTAATGTGTGTAGTTTGTGTACTATAGCTAGTTACCTGTATTGAAGTGTTTTAACAACTTGTAGAATGCAAATATAACCAAGATATTATTATAATAGCATTTTATTGGTCTGCTTATACATTCAGTCAGTGTGCTGGCTTTATTTTCGTGTAGAATTGTTTATCATTGATGTCTGGTATAACATAATTATGATGTGATTGTAGCCGGATAGTGCAATCCGTGCATACACGTATGAACGAGCACTTATTATGGAACAACGAACAGCAATGATGAAAAAGCTGCGTCAGAAGAAGAAAATGAAACATGGGAAGATAGCAGTGGTAAATGGCTGGTGGTGGTTTTATTATGGAGCTGAGATAGTACAAGAAAAGTGCAGAACTGCAGCTGTACTGAGTAGCATTGGCTCAGGACGTTGAACTTTGGTCACACAGTCAGTCATTCTCTAAGTCATCGACATTGAACAGTCACACAGTATTGCTGCTTACTGCAAGCGTTTTATACACTGTGAGCCAAAAAAGGTGTCACTTTTGTTTTGGCTGTAACTTTGTCAAATGTTAACCAATCTTAAAAGTTATTTTACCACGAAAAGTGAATGAAATTTCAAACAAAATTCATGTAAGTTACAAAGCCTAATTTGCCGCTAATATTGCGAAAAAAAACTGTGAACAAAATGCATTTGTTTTTACATGCACCCATTTTAGTGCATCTAGCTTACTTACGTATTACTTGCTTACTTGTTAGTTTACTTTTGGTTCCTGTTAAATATTCATTGAAATAGCAAACGGCTTTGTATGATTAGGCTTCTGTGATGACAGTGCCGCCTCACACCACACATGGGCTGCAGTAGCTGCTAAAGTATTGCGTTTGCCCGCACACATGCATGAAGGTGCTTACGCTACTCATCAGATGCATTGTCAATTGCGCTATGGTCCATTCGATGGCAAAGATTCAGTGAGCGCTGCTTTAGTTCATCAATGTTATGAACCCGTGACTGATGAACTCGCTGTTGCATGACACCGCGAAATCTTGCAGCAGACAAAACTCAGTTTTGCAGCCCAACCTCAGTTTTGTCTGCTGCAAGATTTTGTGGTGTCATGGTTCATGTACTAATCGATATTATTGTGATATTGTAAACATTTTTTTGAGTGCTCATGTCTCTGTGTACCATGGAAGAAACAAGGATTTTATAAATTTTGGTGGGATCAGAAGTTGACTTTGTTGAAAGATACCACAATTCGTTCATTCAATATATGGTCGACTTTAGGTAAACCACGCTTTGATGTTGAGTTTGAGAATATGAAAAGAGATAAACTAAGATATAAACTGTCAATTAAAAATAAGGAAAGGTTAAGTGCTAATTC
>Ga0126335_1002868_pt1 | contig 10514 bp, 6 predicted proteins | sample OlaspJWI45metaG_FD_108409 | JGI IMG/M metagenome (GOLD analysis project Ga0126335, IMG submission 108409) | Marine gutless worms symbiont microbial communities from Oahu, Hawaii - Olavius sp. 1 OAHU.JWI-45 metaG | ecosystem: Host-associated > Annelida > Digestive system > Unclassified | place... | reverse complement strand
CAGCAGTGATATGGACTCCCAGGTATCTGACTTCGTTTGCCCAGATTATCTCACCACCATTTAGGGTGGTGATACGATTACAGCCCATCTTATAACGTGCACCAATGCGCATAGACACTAACTTTCTGGCGTTAATAGACATATCTAAACACTGCAGCTCATTATCACAGACATACAAAAGCTGTTGTAAAGAAGATACGGATGCAGCCAAGAGCAAAATATCATCAGCATATAATATAATACCGATGCAGATATTACGCACGTAACACCCGTAACCACAGGACTGAACTTTCTTCACCAAACTGTCCACTAAATGTTGTTGTAAATGTTAGCTAGTAAAGTACTGTATCTATCAAGTTCCCCGACACCATGAACTGAGCCGTCGATGCGACGGGTCTCATGATCTCATCCTCACGAGTGGGATTTGCTGATTTCCAATATGTGAGCGACACATCCTTTAACAGATCTGACACTGAAAGTCGCTGCTAGACGGTGGACGCGAGATTTTCGCAGATCACGTTTTGCGTCCAACTTATGAACACGTCGTGCTTCAAAGTCTTGTATTGTTGATTCACATATGGATCGTTACTTGCTAGCGCTTCCAGCTGAGAACAGATCCGAAAACAGACAGAAGTGAAACATAATTGAACTAATAATTCACTTAATTACGACTTAAACCGTGTTCATCAAGGTACTCATTGAATGAACGTGTGCAATTTTTCGCATAAAGATTTCCCAAGTTTTTGGGAAAACGAACACCATCAAGAACTGCGTTGCAGCTACTGCATGGGGAACGAGAATCTGAGTCTTACAGACTTATCCATGAGTTGGACCTATGCACAAGACATCACTGGAGTGTTAAGTAGTCGGGCTTGATATACTCGGTGTGCTTGACCATTGACGGTTCGTTGTCGTCATATACAGCTTAACGGACAGCGTGGCTGGGCGCTGTAGCGTCTGTGGTGGTCCGCCGGCCATTGTGATACCACACACGAAGTCGCTATACGTCCATGTGCGGTACGTAATCCTGCCCAGGCGTACAGTACGGATTATGTTGAGCTCTGCGCTGACGTCGTCATTATTACAGCAAGTCAACGGCGAACATCGTCATCATCGTCTCGTCAGACTGATGCGACGACAGCGACCGGAGAACGTTGCCGAGGCTTCTACGTGTTGCCTAGCAACTGCTTCCCTGGATGTATGACTGTTGACTCGGCAGATCCCTCTCAAAATAAGCCAGCTTTCTGTTTGATCGCTGCATTACAAAAGCGTATTACAATATGTGGCCAAATTTTGTGCCATCTGGCCATAATGTCAGTTCGGTCCAATGGCGTCCCGTACATCGTCCATGTGTATACGTACACATAGGCCCACGAGTTATGAACGTGTAACTGCGTTTAAATTGGTTTAAACTAACGCACACCAGTCTTCTGCGTTCATAAATATTCATACAAAAAGTAACTTATAATGGCAGCGATGTATTTGCACATCGTAAATTTCAAGAGAATTGGCTTTTTTTCTTGTGCAAACGTATTGCCATACTTGTACACGTAAACGCCACATAACGTTGAGTGACGGTAACAGTTGCAAAGTGGAATGACCACCGAAGAACGCCTTAAGTTTCGACCAATGTGACTATTTTATTATAATTTTGAGGGTCTCTAATCTATGATGGTGTACGGTACCGTTCCATAGAAGACAGACATTAGTAGAAACTGAGATATAGGTGGCTAAGCAGACAGAACTCTAGTAAACACGAAACAAGCACAGCGATGACAAACGCCCAACGACATTGAAAATTGATTTTACTGCGGCAGTCGGTCGGTCGCCTCCGGCACACGGGATAATGTAGCTTGCGATGAGCTTAGCGTCGACTGGGTGGGCAGTTATGTGGGCAGAGCGACAGGTCAGCGCCGACCTGCGACCAAATACCTGCTCTAACTGCCTGGCCTGGGTGGTCAGCTGCTGCAGGTAGCCGTCGCTCAAGAGCCACAAGCTGTGTGGCTTTTGCGACGAACGGCGTCGTCCGTCTTCCGTTTCTCTGCCACCTACGTCGTCTTCGTCGTCGCTATTAGCAGCAGCAGTAGCATCACTGCGCTGCCGTCAGTACAGGCTAACAGGAGCGTTGAGCGCACTGCATTGATGTTGCTGCTGCTGGCGCCGTTGAATTGATAAACAGTAAAACACTAACAGGTCTATCGATCTAAACCATTGCTTGTTTTTCATATAAAATTAAAGGAAATCAGAAAGTTACCACTTACACAAACTGACCACTGACCGGTGATTTACAAAACAACTAAAAGCAGACATAACTAGACAAGTAAAAATGAAATACGCAGAAATAATACATGCATGTAGTGTAAATGGGTAAAACCGAAATTTGTCAACGAGAACGCCCGCTGAATTTTTCATGTCATCCATTTTTCAAGTTTACTATTGCTACCAGAAAAGTTCAACCATTTTCGTAAGCAGTGCTGCTAAAATTAGTACAAAATGGGCGTACGGTAAGCTGTGAAACTGTGGATTCGTATTTTTATGCCTATGCCCGCCTGTAAGTAAAAGAGGCATATATTCAATCGGGTTGTGCTGTCTGTGCATCTGTCTGCCTGTGACGGTAGGCTCGGCAAAGGCATAAAGAGCTTGCTGTAGATTTTTTTTGGTTGTGCTGATGTTTTTTTGTTTGAAACGCTACGCAAACTTCTGTCCACACGCAATACATTAATAAGCGGTTCAAATGCATAGAAAAACGTCTGCGACTGTGCATGTGTCGTTACGATCAATGAGGTGGGCCTATCTCCTAGTCGCGTGTGAACGAATAAACAACTGCAGCAATGAGCGCTGCAGGTGCGCCGCTGCACGCACTGATCGCAGCTCTCAGCAGAAGCTACAGAGCTAGAGGCGCAGAGACGCCGCGCGCTTCTAATGGGTTTCACGTCGACTCGTCGTCGCTAGTCCGTAATTTGACAACTGAAGACGCAGCGACGTCGCGAAATGTTGCTTTTATGTCAGTCATGATAACTGATCACTCGTCGATACGTTAGAAATGTCAACGGTTCAAGTGAACTTGACGGATAACTGGGCGCCAGATGACGCCACACCGCGACGCTGACAAGAACTCGCGCACCTGCCACCGTCGACTTCTCTGTCGACCGTGATCGCGTTGACAAGAGCCGGAATATACGGAAACTGCTGGTCGGAAACGACGTCGATAAAATAGTACGTCATCGTCTCAGGTAGCAGGTGCTCACGTCGGAGTAGCTCGGCGTAGACGAGTGAACGGCTCAGTCGTATGACCCACTGATGGACGGCCACTGCCTGTCAGTCGTAATCTACCGGTGTAAATGTGGCATGGCGCTTCGGTGCGTCCGGCGTCGCGCCGCGCTACCGGCGTTGGATTACACGACGTAAAGCCGCTTAGATGTACGACGCTTTGAGCGGCGTCGACGTTGACGTCGTCGTCGTATTACGTGCCATTGACTTCTACGAACACTTCGCACCTCGCTTACGCAGAACTCTGTAGAGCGATGACTGACAGAATGCCATTTTAAAATACAGAACATAATCGTATTTGCCATCTTCTTACGGTCATCGGCCACCATAAAGTTGATTTGATTGATCGCAGCGATGACGTGAGAAGAGAATTGCGATGATGGAAAAACTGTTTAAGTCGTTGTTGAGCATACGCGAGATAAAGTTGACAACTGACGATGACTACGTCGACCGACTCAGTCGTCAGTACACTGTCATCATGCTTATCTGCTTCGCGTTCCTCGTCAGCACGAAGCAGTTCGTCGGGCGGCCGATCTCGTGCTGGTGTCCGGCCCAGTTCACCGATAGTCACCGCGACTACGCCAACACGGTCTGTTGGGTCAGCAACACCTACTACTTGCCGATTGAGCAGACCATTCCCGCTGATCGGTTTGCGGTGATCGCTGCTGGCGGAGCGGGTGCGGGTGCAGGTGCGAGCTCTGGGACTGGCGGGGTCGGCGGCGGCAACCCGCCGGTCGTTATGGGACAGGGCGAAACACGACGCAGCGCGGCGCTCGTCAGCTACTACCAATGGGTCCCGTTCATTCTTCTGTTCCAGGCCGTGCTGGCTGCCGTCCCGTCGTTGCTCTGGCGCTTCTTCAACAAACGATCCGGGATTCACCTGGCGACGATCATGGATGCGGCGCGCGTTTGTTGCCGAGCATCTTACCTCGAGATACGTGAGAAAGCAGTTCGCTACATCGTCAATCAGATGGATCGCTATCTCTTGGCACAGAGAGAACACAAAACTGGCTGCATGGTACGCGTCAAGCACTTCATCGCAAAGATTTGCTGCATCATTGGCGGCCGCCTCTACGGTAATTACCTGATTTCTGCATATCTTACTATCAAGACGCTTTATCTGGCGAACGCCATCGGGCAAATTTTCCTCCTCGACGCGTTCCTTGGCTCCGATTTCCACCTGTATGGCGTCTACATCGTGGACCGGCTTATACGCGGCCAAGACTGGTCGTACTCGGAGCGGTTCCCGCGCGTCACTCTCTGTGAGTTTGAGATTCGTCACCAGTCGCGTGTCCATCAGTACGTTGTCCAGTGCGCTCTGACGATTAACCTTTATTCTCTCTCGTTGTCGTCGTTGTTATCTTGTAAAAGTGCGACGGACTGACGATTAACCTTTTTAACGAGAAGATCTTTATTTTCCTGTGGTTCTGGTACGTGTTCCTGGCGTTAGTGGGATCCATCAACATGATGAAGTGGCTGTTTCGCGCACTTTACTGGCCCGGCCAGGTCCAGTACGTCCGAAAGCAGCTTCGCGCGTTCGACGCGACACATCGCGAGCCGGGCATCCTCGCCAAGTTCACCGAAAACTACCTGCGTCGCGACGGCATGTTCATCATTCGACTTGTTGGACTGAACATGGGCGAGGTGGTCGCCGGAGAAGCGCTGTGCGGACTGTGGAACAACTACAGTCCTGAACGCCGCCTGATAGCCGAGAAGTCCGGCCGCAAGAAGACGAACAAGAGTCGACTGAATGGGCGTAGACTGGAAGTGATGTGACGGCCACCATATGTCGACTGACTCTATAGTGTATGTGACAAGTTTCTGTCCAAACGTAAAGTCTAGTGCGTGTGTAGTGGAAACAAAGAAATGCCGGCCGCAGCACATAGCGCCTGCGGTGTGGTTTTCCATGATGCCACGTCATGATGGCATCGCCGATAGCGATCCTATGTGAATTGCCGGTATCTAAGCTGAGAGATTAGTAGAACAGGCTTCATATTTCTCTGCCGTGAGCCAATAAGATCGACAAACGCGCTTAGCTCTGTTGTATCGTTGTTTCAGCCGTCGCTGGCGACACTGTTGTTATACCTACGTTACAGTGGTCTGTGGTTCGGTGCATTGTGTCGGTGTTATTCATTGAGAGTGTTTAAAACTAACGACATACAGCTACGCTCTAGCAGCGATCGATGTAACTGTTCAAAAAGAATGCGCTTCATGTTAGGCCTGTAGTCTAACGTCGCATGAGTGCATTCAGACAGACTTGCCTGCTTCGATTCTGCGTCTATATACAAGGACAGGGCGTATTTCGTGCTCAGTACAGTATTTGCAGATAGTTTCCAGTAAAAGCAATAATATGAACATGATATTTTTCTTCAAATTACCGAAATTTACTTTTATATGCCGCAGTTGCAAAATCAGCATAAAGCTGTAAACTGTCTGCGGTTGATATTTGTTGAAACCCTTTGTTATATGCTTGTTATAATGCTCGTTGTTTGTTACTTCCGCTATATTCTGCAGCGGCTGGTTGATGTTCGCAAGATTACTCAAAATGTCATGAGAGAATTTTATTTACAGTAACTTTGAAAGGGATAGAAAATGGGCCAAATTGTCATTGTGGCATGGCATGTGGGAAATCTTGATATAAAATAATAACGACTGACAACAGCGTCTTGGTGGAGGTTTGCGCTCTGTGAGTGTTTTCTAGTGTTTATTGACTTATCAATCTGCAGAGCGTTATGCCAAGCTCAGCTGTTGCTGACATATGGCCGCGCAACATTGCGCAACTCGAATACGGTAGTAAAAAAGATAGGGTATGGGTCAATTATGGGGAAAATTAGAGGAGAAGAGCTTGTCTGCGGTAATAAATCACATAATACAAAAAGAAATTTTTGTCTAAAACTGCGTGGGTTTAACTTTATGAGAGTGTAGCGTACCTATTTCCAAAATATTGCGGAATATTGGTTTGACACAAACGTTCGGGACAAGCCCGTAAATTCAGGACTGTGAAATTTGTCATCAAGGTATCGGTGTATCGTATATGCAAAGCACATTTCGACATCTTGAATCGTTTAGGCATGACTTGCGAGTGTAACAGACAGACAGGCGGACATTCTCGTAGGCCTAGTAAATGCCGCATTTAACTACGTTGCGCGGCCAATATCTGTTATTGGTAAGACCTATTCTACGAAATAAAACGCCAACTGATTTTGGCAGCTCATCATCACAGGTTGTGCATCACTTTTAGACATTTATTATCTCAGTGGTTTATTGTGCTTATTTAGTAACTAAAGTGTGCAAATTGCACCAATAATATTGATTTTTGTGTTGGCGATGCTAACTGGGCCCACGCTAAAAGTTAAATCAAAATCTGATAATCTTCCGATGAAAGCTGAGTCAGTTTGGCAGCTGAATTAGCTTATCAGTGCCAGCGCCAGTAAAGAATGCACGTTTCGGAGTGTATTACTAATGAAACTGCAACCAGTTACAGTAAGTGCAGAGTTACTCGGTGTGTGTGATTCAGTTATGATATTATGTTGTTAATGAGAAATAACAGTTGTTTACACGACTTCTGCGTGGGTGGACAGCGTTGCTGCTGAATTCCAAGCTATTTATTTTTGCTTATATCATCATAAAATTACTTATACGCCGTTGATGTAAATTTGAGCATTATGCTTGACAGCTTTGACTGACATAATGCTTTTTATTGATGATTATTATTACGACATCGCACAGTACTATGTGACTGACATATTTAATTAATAGTAGCCCCTAAATAAAAAGTTACTTTTTGAAGCAATGTCGACATTGCAGTTTTTCGTTAATGGGGCGCAAAATAATAAGATTTTGATTGATATATAATTTTGATAATTGTGTGTATCATCAGTCACGTGTAGGCCAAAATTTAAAAGTAATCTTGAAAATTTCGGCGTTTCATGGCTGTGGTAACTACGGAATTTCAAACATATTAGCACCAGTAAAAATAACCAGAAAAACAAAGTATGCAAGCATATGCAAGCATGACTAAGTGTTAGTAAAAGCAGTTAATAGATTGCTTCAACAAGTACTATCTATGATCATCGCAGTATTTTTCGGTGTCCAATTTTTATGCACAGTTCAATAATTCTCTCTGAGTAGGTTGCATATTTTATTTAAATATTTGGACGAAACATTGACTGTGGGCTTATTTACTCACCGCATTGGCATATTTTTGTTAAAGTTTTGTTTGCTTTATTGTCACAAAAATGATTACGATATAAAATGTCAGCACACATGGCATACATGCTATTGAAACTTGAAAGATATTGTTGCGCATTTGCGCTCAATGTTGCTATTGTCTAAGTGATCGCAGTCGTCGTCAGGAAGGAGTCGGCAGTAATGTTACCGATGTAATGTGCTGCTGCTGCTGGGCTATTTCAGGACGACGTGGGGAGATCGCCTGGCTGGCCGTGTAGGCGGGCGGGGCACTTGTCATGTCGACAATGTTCACGGCGGTTAATTCTCGCCGGTGATGAATTGTCGTCGTCTCCGGCTGTTGCTGCTGCTGCCGCTGACACGTCTCATCGTCGCCAACGCCTCGTCGATGTCTCCGGAGATCGCCAACAGATGCGGCGCCCGATATCATCGCAGTCAATCCTTTCCATTCGTCTCTGCTGTCTGCAGTCTCCCACCCACCTCGCCAGTGACACAGGCACGTGAAACTCACACCAGTTTTCATTATCGCTCGATTCTTATGTCAAAACGCCTAGTTGCAGCGCACCGTACACAGGCGACAAGCAACACCATCTCCTTGACAGCAGCTTCCGTATGTAAATACGACTCAACTGAAGTCCATCTTTCAGCTTATGTAGTATTTTGGTTGTGCGCCTCGACCCATGCGGCTCTACATATTCATTTCAGTCCGTCCGTTTCGTCTGGGTAACATTTAACTGATGTACAAAGAAAGATTCGTTGTAACTGTTGACTACAAGAAAGTGGTGTCGCTGGATCTGGTTCTCGTGGAATCGAAAGAACCGTCGGCAGCCGTCAATGAAATAATTGGTTTTCTCGCTCGTGAAGCGCAACACGAACAATGTCGGCCAGCAGGTGTTTTTGCACCGTCGACATTAGAAAGGGCTCGATACTTGCATGTAAGGTCCGCCGGATGCGGTTGTGTAGTCGAATAGAGCCGCAGCTGTGCGCCCGTGAGCCCGCGAAGTCCCGCCGGTCGTAGACGACTTACACGGTTGACACTTGAGTGGCATTTCTCGCGGCGAATGTCGGCTGTGTCGCGCCACGTGCGCTCTGCTAAATGTCAGACGAAGTATTTCCAACGACCGACGCTGTTGTCGAGCAGTATTATCGTTTCGCTGTTACTTGTGAATTGTGATTTGTATTGTGTGCGTGGTATAGTTGCAATCTACAAGCAACGCCAAACTAGAAACAATTAATACAACAGTTTTTAAAGATTTATATGAGTATATTAGCACTGTAATTGTTATATTTTAGCCGTGCTATATCGAGTACCTCACTTGGTTATTGTGTTGTTAACTTGTTACACTGTTACAGTCTGTTGTCATTTGCCATTGTCCATTGTGGTGACGAATAATATTTCGGAACTATTCCATATTTTCTGGAAGTTTGTTATAGCTATACACAAAGGCAAAGCTATAAATTTCAGGGCGGGTTTGGGATTAAAGTCATGTAGAGGCGTTACAGCGCTTTATAGCATTGAGTTTGGCATTAAATTTGAAGTTGAACTATGTGCATTTTGACAGGTTATATCGTGTGTACATCAATATAATTATTGGCTGTATTATGGGGATTATTCCTTCAAGGGATTACACAGCGCCTCTGAAGTTACGACCTTACGGCGCTATACAAATCTGTTTATTATTATTATTATTATTATTATTTGTTCCATCGTTTCGCACACACCCGTTGAGACAAGTGTCAAACTGTCAAGTGGGTAGTTTGAACCTCAAAACCCCCAGTTCTCCGTGCATGGCTTCGCTACTGACCATAACCGACACGTACATTGCTTGCATTGTTTTGATTTGTTCTGACTGTCGTGACTTTGTTTATATCGATGTTGCGCCAATAGGGACAACGCGTGGCAACAGTAACGTGACGCCAACTAGTGCATTCAAAAAGAATAAACTTGCCACAGTTTATCCTCGGCATTGTCATTGTGGTGATATTTTTGGTGGCGTCTGTCTGTACGCCCTCTCTAGTAGCCCGCAATGTTAAGGCTCACTTTAAGCGGAAAATTTTTATGTCTGGTCAAAAATGACCCCAAAATCGAAGGGTCAAAATGTAACCATTTGTTTTTGGGACCCCAAAAGGCTCATTCTTGTGTAAAAAGGCGTCGTTTGATGTATTCAAAGTCAAAACGGTACAGGCGTCTAGATGGTAGAGAGTTGTCAGAACCCCCCAAAATAAAAAAGTAACCAAGCCATTTTCGTGGGCAGCTTCGCATACATGGGAGGGGAAAGCCCATAATCGGACTGAGATAAAATTTTGCACATGGGTAGATGTTTTCAACGCAATCACCCATGACAATTTTGGTGACGATCGGTTTGGGGTGGGTGGTTTTGGGTCACGGGGGTCACATTTTTCATTTTCCATTGACTTTTGCTGTCGTCCTTAAAACACTCTGGCACTACCATGCCAGTGTATGATACCAAACGTCTGTATTTAATTTGTTTTTGTCTTATTTTTTTCGTCTGAGTTGTTAACCTTTGTGGTGCGACACCGATCGTTGTTCACAGTATACTTGACCATTGCAGACCATTTCAGAGAGTGTTTTGTGCTAACTGACTCAAGAAACTTATCGTTACGAAAATTTCAAATTAAACTGAACGTTGCGGGCTTCCTGTCAAACAGCCGAGCTTCTTGTAATATGCAAATATAAAAATATTAATTACCGTGAATGAGTATTACTTTGGGCATTAAACCTGTACCATTGAGTTTGGAGAATAAATCCGTTATCTTGCCTAGCCAAACTGTGCAGTTATATTGTGATCGTAAATAAATTGTGTTTATTTTCCGATTATAGAAGTATCCATGCTGGCGTTTCTTTTAAATTGTCAACCAGTTGACAGTTTGATAATTATATAATCATCTTTATTTCATCAACGACGGTCGACCTTTATAGACGTCCTAAGTTAGTATTGTGACGTGATCAACCTTCTCCGAGTTTATGCCAGTATTGCCAGTATATTGAGTACAAAATAGAACGTGCACGAAATATTTAATACAATTCCAATATT
>Ga0126335_1002867_pt1 | contig 10515 bp, 7 predicted proteins | sample OlaspJWI45metaG_FD_108409 | JGI IMG/M metagenome (GOLD analysis project Ga0126335, IMG submission 108409) | Marine gutless worms symbiont microbial communities from Oahu, Hawaii - Olavius sp. 1 OAHU.JWI-45 metaG | ecosystem: Host-associated > Annelida > Digestive system > Unclassified | place... | reverse complement strand
GTATTGTATAACCACAAGGCAGATCTCCATGGCACTGGTAACCGCAGTATATTAGATTAGTAATTTTTGTAATTTTAAAATTTTATCCAAACATTTATTTCTCAGATACAGAGGCCTGTCAAGGCCTGCATCTGTTTCCTCTATGTGATGTGATGAAGTTTTCTGCGTTTGCAGGCCGTGACCTCATTGATTTGCTTTTGCAAATAATGCTTTTGCGGTTTGATTCAAAACAGTTTTGTTAGTCAGGTGCCACCGACTTTGGCTTTACAAAGATTTGCGACAGTGATAGTGCGCTGTTCAGCTATAGCCTAGGTAGATGTAAACAAATGTCGTATCGTGTTGTGATTGGTCAGAGATAGAGTCTTTGACCTCACTCTATTCCTCGTTGTTCATTGGTCAGACGTTTTAGTCTAGAAGTTCCCCAATTGGTTATTACATAATATCTGTTTGAGGATTGGTTCAGGATTAGCTTTGTGGGAGGCTACTAGTCTGTGTAGAGTGTTAGAGAGTCAGTCTGTTGGGACAAAGAGTTAGAAATTGTAAGACTCGTTATACGCTGGTATGTTCATCAAAAAGGTTCAGTGAAAACAGTAAACGATTGTCAGAATTAACCGAACAATGTCTCATAAGCCTATTGCACCCGGAGCCGTACCACAGATTTCACCGGATTCGTCTTCCAGCGTCTTGCCCATTAGTAGGGGTAGATTTATAGTTTTTGGCCGTTAGCAACCGTTGCTAAGGGGACTGAAATGTCGTCACAAGGGTGACAGAGTTCCAGTACTTTGGTCTGGAATGTCGTTCTTAAGGTGGGCAGAGTGTGTGATTGGGATGTTTTGTCAAGGTATGCGGTCTGGAATGCAGAATACAATAGAATGTACATTAGTTGCCAAGGCGGACAAAATGCTGGGCGGGGGAGTCAGCTTTTCTCAACCGTCTCTTGACCAATCATGAGCGAGCTGCATCTTCCATATAAGACAAGCACACTTGCCACTTCATTTAGTAATGGCAGCGACAGCATCATGAAAAAGTTTACTCTCGATGTCGATAGAGTAGTTGTTGTGAGGAAAACCGAAGGTCAACTAGCAGTCGTGGTGAAGCAGAAAAAATCGGACATCCAGTTTACGGAATTTACACCATATAGGTATGTCGTCTAATTAAATTTATTGGCAACTACAATTTCGTTTGTATGCTTTGTACTTTTATAACCGTTATCCGCATATAAAGCTTTCGTCGTCTCATAAAATGTACTTGTGTTTGTGCAGGTGGGCTCAGTTGTGTACGATCATCAATGAAATTGAAACCAACGTTTAAGCTCTGCGTGTCAGCCATCTGGTCAGCTACAAAAAACATATAGGTGGCCCGTACTTCGTTTCCATCACATCAGGGTTCTATTGCATTGACATTCGCAGGTTCTACGTTTCATTCGGCCAGACCGACCCCAAACAGACAAGGCGTGGTATAGCTCTACATCTGGGCGAGTGGACTGAAATCAAGATCATCGACACCATCAACGACAAATCTCTCACACTCGACAACGTCCAACCGTGTTTCTACGGCGAAGACTGCCAGGATCCAGTCGTAGCGCTACATGTGTCGCGAATGCTATCCATTCATGAACTAACTGACTGCTGACAATGACATCCACAGAACTAAACTTATCGATTCGCTAGAGCAACGTATTGCTACACTCGAGTTTGATCTAAGAGTAGTCAAACAGCAAATAAATATACAGACAATGCAAGAATTGTACGACAGACGCTAAGCGGCACTCGAATACTATCGTCGGCAATACGAACACCTTCCAAACAAAACCTTTTTCAGAGACGAAGATGACACGGACTGGCATTTGTCGTTGCACTTTGTAAAAGACTATTAGCCTGTGCGATGAATCATGTTCGATTTTGTCATCTAGTAACTGTGCATTTTGTCGATAACGTAGCAGAAGAACGTCGCGGACCATGGATGTTTGTAGACGCCGATCGCCATCGTTCTAACCGGCGCATACGAGAAATCGAATTCAAATTGGCGCCTGTTCTAACCAAGGAACATGGATTTTATATTCGCTTGAGAAAGATGTCTTCTGCTTGTACTTTAGACGTATAATGTAGAGTGTGTGTGTTGATGTAAATAGCAAACATTCATTTAAAAACAATACGTTTTATTGGCAAACTACATACATATGCATGCACCAACACATCGTTTAGTCCAGTATCGCTAGCTATGCGTTTCAGCGCGGGCAGATACTCTTTGACGCGTCTGCTCATTTGGCAGTATAGATGCAATGCGTCTCTCCGGGAAATATGTTCGTTCGCAGACGTAAATCAGTCGACTAGCAAATAACTGTATGGTTCGCGGGTAGCGTCATTATATCGGCAAACTGCGAGCTCTTCCGATACATCTGTCTCGCCAGATTGGCAACCTGAGTGGCGTCTCTCGGGTTTTTGAAGAGGACCATGTAGTGTGCATTCATTCTCATCGTTCTGGCAAATTTGTTCTCCGGAAAGAGATTCTGTGACAAATACACGACGCTCACGTTTCTGCAAGCAACCGTCTCGTTCGTTTCCTGCATCAAGTCATCTATAATGAATAGGACCGGTTCCTTTCCATCAAAGTCGTTCAAGTCCGGAAGTCTCTGGTGAAATACGACTCGAGGATATTGAACGAACAGCTGCTGGTACTCTCCGTAATAGTAGACTATCCCACTCGGCGGAAAGGTAAAGGTAAAAGGTAAAGGTAAGTGTATAGCAGTTTGTATAAATACCTACACCGCTACGGAGGATCTATCATTCGCGATACATGGTCTATGGGTAGAAAAAAAATCTGGTCTTGCCGCAAGACGTCGGCCCGGCGACGATGGCAGTGAACGGTGTAAGAGACAACATCTCTTCTGTACTCAGTCCGCAGCCGTATTTATACCCGATCGACATCCAAAGTCAAGTTCACATAAAAATGTCAGTGTCCATACACCAGTGTCGTTATGCCATCATTCAGTATGTATCGTTTGTCAGCGAACGCGTTTAGGGACGTTTTATGGATTTTCACTGTTTGTAGTGTAACGATTTTTCGACCGAAATGTGCGAAACTGAGTTTTTGTGATTGCTCTAGTTCGAAGGGCATCCAAATACTGCTGCTGATGGACGTCTTTCTTAATGTAGGACTTCTTTATGCCTTTTGCTCGAATTTTTGATTGCTTGCGATCTCTTAGTGCGTACATACTGTACATTTCCCCTCTCAGACAAACAAAATCACTGAGAGCATGTGACACCGTCTCACACTTGAATTTTCCGAGAACGCGGTGGTTTTGGAGGAAATAGAGAGGAGGGGTTGTTTCAAATTGCTCGTATCAAACAAATGTTAATTACGGTCATGTCTGCCTCCAAATCATCCGTTTCGATACGGCAACATGAGGAGTCTGTGTCTGTGAAGAGCAATTTGCACTTACCTCCGCACTTGGGTTTTAGATACTCGTAAAAGAATGTGTACGTTATTAATTTAGATATTTCGAGAATCGTATACTCGACCGAAATAAGCTCGTTGGAGGTTTTTTGTCTGACACCACGGACCATGACCAAATCGTCATTAATGACCTCACTTTGGCGGAAGAATACTTTACTGACGGCTTTAGTTATTTTGTGTTAATTGCAAATGAGACGCACGTTTACTCAGTGGCGGACCTGCTCCACTGTTTTGTCGAAAGTGGCATTTCCTTGAAGTTTTGCCAAGTCTGACTCGAATTACGATGTCGCCGTCTTTATTTTTTGTGGTGCAATAACTGATCCACGGTTTGAGCCAAGGTCGTTGTTGAAAGGATAATATTCGGTGAATTTTTGTGACAAGGAGGCCGTGATTCACGTAGAATTGTAAGTTTCTGTAGTGGGTGGCGTATTTGGTTTCGTTAAGGAGGTTCGGTATTAGCTTTTTGGACGATTTACAGTGTTTATCAACAAACTGGATGGCAAAGGGACTTACCATTTCGGCATAAACTGTTATATGTTCCGGTGCAAGTGGGTAGTCGCTGTGCGATGAGTGTGGGTGTTCGGGATATGTCAGGTCACATTCAATGATATATCACGTGGCGCTATCGGGTGGGATTGATCGATCTCACTTTGGGACAGAAATTGAAATTTGCCTAAGGGAAGTGGATTATTCATGGCGTTACTGTATAAATTATTGGCATCTAAATACCTGATATACATGGTGTGTTTAGTTGGGTCGTAGCAAAAGAAACGAGTGGCTTATTGGCCGCTGCATGGCGGTGAGATATCGTCGCAATGCCGCCAAGCAAGTCGTTTTTAATCATCGAATAAGCATCGGCATCGGTTTTCAAATCCTGTTAAAAGACGCCTGTAAATTTCAAAGCCGACGTCCAAGCCAGTGAAGGAAGGGTGACAAAATGAAGGCAGTCCAGGTTATGTTCGTCCATTATTGCATTGGGAAAATTTTCGAAAACGTCAGCCAGTAAGAGGACATAAGATAGCAGATAGTGATCGCGCTAATCTCGTAGCGTTTGCATTCCAAAATGTGTCCACCTTTGAGCTCGTTCGTAATCGGCATTTTCGAGTGGCGTGTCGTACAGTTGGTCGTTAAATGCTTCTATGGGTCGTAATTTTGTGTCGTCGAATTTATCCCGGGACGTCATGTATGAGAATCGATACACGCTCTTGGCGAATACGAGATCACCGTTACCCAGATGTCGCGCTGTATTTGCGGAGTTTTCCCGTCCGCTTTATAGAAGAGACACTAGATTTTCAAAGGACGTTGAAGTGAAGTGAAAAGAGTCTAACAATCGTAATTCAGCTACTTGATACATGACATACTTCCACTATTTAGGGGAGTTACGACCACGTCATTGTAACTCGACGGTTAACCGTCGGCTTTCTTTCTTTCTTACTTCGTTAAATGTTTGCTTGCTGTTCGTATGTGAGTGGCAGCATGTCCTCGTGATTTTTAAGAATTTCACCGATAGTTTTGCTTTCATTCATGACATGGTCGTAAAATACGGACATGGGATGTAGCCTGCTATACACTACCGGATCAGTCTGTGTGTTTGTCGATATCTCGGGTCTCTCAGTCATAGTCGTCGTCGTCTACTGGGGACAGGATGGATTCGAAATCGCAGACGAGATAAAACGGAAGACGAAACTATTTCTTATGGCCTTGGAATTTAAGGAAACAGTCCTCGGGGTCGGGATATTTTAATACGTGTGGATTACGCATGCATTCTGAAGTATGATGGTCAAGGGCATCTTTAGAAAAAAAGGGGGTTGATACATCGATTTCATACGAATGCTTGTCCGCAATGATTTGTTTTGCCAGCGACCAGACGGGCCACGTCCTTTGTGCATACGTAGTGCCTTTTATCCGCTTGGCTCAGTAGCAGTAAATAGTGTTTCTGTCGTGTCTGCGGCTGTAGTACTCCATGCAGAAATCTTTTTCGTCGAATGACAAAACGTTAATGCAGATGGTTGGGTTGAGATCCTCAAATTTAGATATGTCCTTAACAGCTAGAGGAAAAGTAAGGCTGTCGACGTTTAATGTGTGTTCTTCGGGGAGATAATTTGTGACTGGATAAGCATGCTGAGTGGTTGTATGCAAGAAAGCGATCACATACCATAGAAATCATTTTTGTTTCTCGTTTTTACATTGACTGTGCATTCTATGACAAACCCACTTCCGCGCGAGCTCCAGTGTTCTACCTGGAGAGACAGTTTGCGTGCTATCCTATCGATATCTACGTCGCGAATTTCGTACTCTTCTTCCAGTCTCGTGCCAAAAAAGCTTAAACGTGTATAATATCGCCGTTTTCTCTTTCCCGTCGTAATATGGCATCGGCGCGAGTATGTACACGAATACCCTGTAGATCTACAAAACAACAACAACAACAGAGTTTAGTCAACACCAAGATAATGAAAACAAAAAGCCAAAGTGATTTAGCAAAGCCTGCATCGAATGACCCTTGCACTCGCCGACCGCTGAGTTCAGCCGCGTGACAGAGAGAGTGACAGACATACACTGCTGTCATCAGTCACAATAGCCTGCATTCGATACAGCCCAAAATGCAGCAATGAATTCAAATATTTTTATCAAAAGGAAGATTGAAAAGAACAATACCTGAATTGCTGACGGTATTCTTCGACGGCTTGTCGAATTGGTTGGCTTTTGGGCGAGGAAGGACTCGAACATCACGTCTTCGCGCGTAGTCGGGATATCGATCTCGCTGATTACGTCGCCGACCGACTGACCGACGTGCCTTTCGTCGGGTTGCATGTGGTGAAGCATGCTGGTGGAAGACGCCTACGACAGTGTCTGCATTCGCCCAATTGAGCGCAGTATGCACATATCGTCACAGACGAGCGAACTCCAGAGTTTACACATGATTCTACGATACACAGAGATTTAAATTACAGACTGGTAACAATGTAAATCACCTAAAATAACTATATTGTAGGTTTCACTTTTGGTTAACTATATGGTACCACGATGTCCCACGTACTGTCGACTGAAGTAACTCGAACACTTAAAAATAACAATATTTAAGTAAATAGGCTGGTCATTAGTATATAAAGAACCAAAGCATAGACGACATCTCATTCTGTGTTTGAAGGATAATTACGGAAAATAAATGGCAGCTTACGTCTTTGGTCGTTAATTGAACTTGTTTCACTGTAAGTCGCATCTTCTGCTGACAGTTCTATGGCATCTGAAAAATAATAACATTCTGGTTAATAAAATAAGACAAAAAACCAAAGCGTGAGCGACTGACTTTTAGCTACCATAACGTTACCAATATGACGTATTTAAGACTGTGAAGCCATCGTGTATGGCAGTCATACGATTAGATGAAAAGCAAACTATTAACTTTCGGTTACTAGCCGCGTGTTACAACAGAAAATAAACGATTACGTATGTGTTTGATTTGCTTCACTGCCAGTTGGCTGTATCGATGACGCATATACTGGTGGTTATCCCGTAGTATCTAAAGAAATAACAACATTCTGGTTAATAGATGTTTATCAAAATATGAAGAGGAATCTAAACGCAGGTGGCTCGGTTTTGGGTACCATGGCGTATTTGATGATGGGAGTTTTACTTTGGGTTAACTTTATGCTACGTGGTGTCCCATATACCGTTTGGCAGTCAGTTAACCTGTAACAACACTCGCGTTAAACATAACGATATACAAATTGAAGTTGATGTGCATTGCAGTCTGTTGATTACATGAAAAGTAAACAAGAAACTTACTTGTCTGGTTGTTAGCTGCGTCTTCTCGTTCGACGGAGGCTCTCAGATTTCTGCATAGCTCCTTTGCGACTTCCAAATTATGTATTATGTAAACCGTCGTTCATCCTGTACGCCAGCTGAACTGTTTGGCGTCTCGATGTGTTCTGAAAAGTTAGCAAAGTTTGCTGGCTTATATAGGCAAGACGTACGCCTTGGCAACGATTATCCGGGTTGGAATGTGTAATTGACGTTGCATTCCATACCAAAGTTGTGGAATGCCGGCACTCTGAGGCCCTAGTAACGACATTCCACTTCCCTTAGCAACGGTTGCCAGTGGCTTAAAACCAACAATTCACCCCTACTCCCACTTACCGGCACAACCTTACTGCGACTCCGCGACCTTGTTTCTATGTATCACACTGTAGATACTATCTATATTATAATACTCCGCAATCAATTTCACCGCTTGCGCTCTCTAAGCTGTGGTTCGTTCGTTTAATCGTCACATTTTGCTTACTTCACCATCTACGATGATGTGCGCACTGATGTGATGCAGTGAATCTGTAATTCTGAGTGACTTCACTACATCGACTGTTACAAAATAAGTTAGTAATAGCCGTCGCTGGAATTATATAATTAGAATTTCAATAAAATATGTCATACGGCGATAGCAAATTTGTTATTTTACGTCTAAAGGAAGGCATTTATCTTTGCATTCGAGTTCGTCCACGATGATGCATGATACATTTTGATGCCCTAGGCCTATATACACCCACAAGATGGCGGCAGCGACATGCCATTCGGTTAATGAACAAAATTGACGCCACTGTCGCTATGCACTGTAGAAGTGTACTGACCATGCTCTGCAAGGTCGACGCAGTGAAGTACGACTATGCTGTTACCCGTTCGATGTATGTTCTCCAAGTACCCTGCACGTACACAACTACTATAGGCCTACCACACTGTTAGTACAACGTACAAGACACCATACAGTATTTGTATCATCGTGACAACGCAAGAATTCAATAGCGCTGCGTACAATACTAGACAGAGGCACCGAACAACATAGACCTAATGTGATATGCGAAAGTAACTCAGCAGAAATGATAGTAGTTTATTGGAAGTCACGCCCAATTAACAGGCCCACTTAGAAAACTCCCTACTGTCGATCGCGACTCCGAAAGTCATATACATGTAACAGGCTAATTCAGCCTCAAGCCGAAACGGTAGCTGCGAAGCGAAAGGCTGTTTCATTTACCACGTGAAATTCTTTTTATTTCAGCTGGCCATATCTCCGCGCTCGCTGGACGGATTTTCGTCATTCTTGTGTCATTCGATCGGTTTCCAGTTCAATTTTTGTTTTCCGTTTAGACATCTGACAGATCTGCCCCCTAAAATTTACAAAGGTTTAAAACCGCAAAATTTTGAGCCATTTCGAGCCGATTGTATCGACCACAGTCCCAATTGGACTGGGAACATTCCAAAGCGGTGCAATTTTTCAAAACGCCAAAATAAACTTGATCTGCGCAGATGAGGCGAGGAAATCCTGCAGAGAGCTGAAAAGACCTATAAAGGTCCTATATAGATCTTTTACTTAACATTGAACTTCGGCGGCCTCTAAGTGACGCTGTCCGAGCAATACAATACGTAGCTTGCTTTGCGATATATATGTATAATTGGGACTAATTTGGTTTAAATTAAACGGATTTTTAGACGGAGAACTGTTAAGGATTTGGACTATTCTGGCCGCACGTTGGACGTAACTCGAATAAAATTGTATGCAATTTTGTTGCTATATTGGACTAAATTGTATGAAGCTAGAGATAATGTGGTCAAATTGGGACTATTTTGACCGAATGTGCATAAAAATGGACGCTACTGGGTATAAAATTGGGTGGATTTTGGTCGTAATTTGAACAAATTTGTACCGAAGTCGGATGGAAATAAACTGAATTTAAACCAAATTGGACGAAATTTACGGCGTTTCGATGTGCTCTGAAAAGTTGGCAAAGTTTGTTCGTTGTTAAGCTGCTTAACTACAAAGCGCAAATGCATTTGCTGCGCTGCTGTAGTGGCGGTCATGGCTAATGCTGGCTTACTATTCTATTTTTAGTTACCTAAGACGAAAATGCTGATTTAAGCGGTGACGGCTGCGAATTTTTTACACCCTCCTGCCCCGACTGCAGTAAGAGGTCATTGTGCACTGAATTCTAGACCAGAGTTCTGCAATGTCAGCCCTCAGCCCACCTTGACCGCTAAGCTAAGGGTTAGGCGGCGATAAAACGCTGACTAACCGGTTAGGGTTGGGTTAGGGTGTTGACTAAAGGCTAGGGTTGGGGTGAGTCATCCCCTTCTGGGGTGGGGACAGCTATAGATACTTTGCCCTATAGCCTATCCGTAAGACCGTTTTACTACTACTTGCTCTTATACACCGTGCCATTTTAATTATTTGTGGTCGCCATAAATGGCGATAGCACTTTTCAAAACGTGGCGCCGCCCCTGGCGGCAGAGTATTGCAGACTATTGTAAACTTCACCGTTCACCCACCTTTTTACAATTCGTAACTTTGTTACAGACTATAAATTTTAGTTTAAATGTTTAAATCCTGGAACAATCTTAAACAGAAGTAGGCTGCAACATGACTTTCTTCATCTAATCTAGCCTCAGTCTATGAAGAACAAATCGTTGAACCGGCCAAAGCATATTCTGATTCCGACCTACAATTGTTGACACGTGTACTCACAGCCGAAGGCAGCTTCAGCCAAGTCGCTCGTATCGACAGCAATGAGCACTACAACGGACGTCATAGCATTCATTGATCTAGCACAACCACAACCAATGCTCTCTCTCTCTCTTTCTCTCTCTGTCTGTTTACCGTGCATGCACTCAACGGCACAGCGGACAGTGCGGTCAGCAGCACATGTCCAGTGCGAGCTACTGTAGACACTGCACTGTGGGCGGCTCACAGTGATGCGTGCAGCAGCAGCAGCTGTATCGATGTTGCCGCATCACTCATTCATCAGTTATTTTACTGATAACCCGACACGCAGCTCTGATCAGCACGCTACTTTGTGCTGCTGTTACATGTATACACACATCGTGATGTCCATCAATGCTGATCGACACTCTACTTTCACGATATCGCTATTTTTTCGATTGCGGTTGGGCTCTGAGAACGTAAGCGTAGGCCACTTCTGTCGTCGTGTCTCGGAATGTTTTCCAAAAGCGATTGTGAATTTGTGATGCTACAGCATCAGAAACGTAATTACGAGGAAGCGTGATGCAAGCAAGGCT
>Ga0126335_1002866_pt1 | contig 10517 bp, 5 predicted proteins | sample OlaspJWI45metaG_FD_108409 | JGI IMG/M metagenome (GOLD analysis project Ga0126335, IMG submission 108409) | Marine gutless worms symbiont microbial communities from Oahu, Hawaii - Olavius sp. 1 OAHU.JWI-45 metaG | ecosystem: Host-associated > Annelida > Digestive system > Unclassified | place... | reverse complement strand
GGTAGCATTGCCATCCTATCACATCAAACTGGCTGATACTAGAGTTCCTGACCTCTGCTTGGTCGACAGCCAGGCCTGGACGGCGCTTCGAGTGGTACCGATTATGACATTATGGTGCTCTAGTCTGAACCCAGTACCGCGTACCCTAGCCTGAATTCAACAGCGTGACGCTATGGTACCATACCGATACTTCTGCACGACGACGCGCGCTATCTCTGCGTTAGCCGAGCACAGAAGATACAGAAATGTTCAGAATTTACCAGTCCGATGTCTGATCGCTTGGTGCCGTTGACCATAGCCTCGAGTTCGTCTCTGAGAGCCTCGTTTTCACGTCTAGCCTCTCTAAGTTTAACCTCATCTTCGCGTCTTAGAGCCTCGATCTGGCACCGTCGGCTCTCGGTCTCAGCTGTGGCAGCCAGAAGCTTCGCTCTGAGTGTCTTGTGCAATACGGCCACTTCCTGATAACGTTCATAACTATACAGTTACTAGCGCCCCTACCCGTCCCTGACGGGCATCACGCACGGTTTAAAGCCCCGTCCCCGTCTCTGACCCGTCACAGGCTAACCCGCTGCACGTTACCAAAATTTTGGATCTGCGCATTGCGTGTGTTGTGTTGACCTCTTGATCGCTAGTCCGACACTCATCCGGTAGCGCCACCGCGTCACCTTTGGGGCCAACTAGGTCGACTCAGCCTTCCATCCTCCGGGGTCGGTAAATCAGGACCAGTTTCGGCTGGGAAGACAATGGCGTGTATAGTTCACTCCGTTCGCAGGTACAACTGTGAGATCCCTTACAATGCGTGCCATACCTGAGCGCTCCTGCGAGGAGGTTCCGTCGTAAAAAGGCAATATATATCAAAGCTGTAGCAGAGTGTACCGAGTGAACCCTGTTTTGACAGCCACGTGCGTCTATATACTGGCTACCGGCTACTGGCGACCACACACAGACGTACACTATACAGACATAGCCTAGAGCCGACACACATGCTGACAGATGTAACGCCAATCATCGCTGCCAAGGCCTCGACAGCAGACCAGACAAGAATTATTTATAGCCACTCTGACCCGAGTCCGGGATGGCCCCAACACAGCATAGCAGTTCGCTGTTTGACCATGCTGCGGCGTAACAGCTGGTCAAAGTAATTTGGCGATGGCCGCATCTAGTCCGTGGGGAAATTAAAAACTCCCGTCTGATACAATGTTCCGTGGGTTCCCTAGAATCTCCATCCCAAGCAGGACCTCGATCCGTTCAGCCGTGTTTGCGTGAAGTCGCGCGACGAAGAGACTGACAGACGCCCGTGAGCATCGATCGCAAAAGTTCGCACAGAACGCATTCGATCTGGCATAGCACACAGACTGATGCATGAGCACGGGCCTCGGCCTGGAAATAACAAGCCGTCTGTGGGCAGTGACGCTCAGCTGGCTTATGTAGCGCAGGGTGACCTAGTTTTCGGTTTGTGACCAGGGTCGGTCAGTAGGTCTCTGCGTGGAAGATTACAAGTCTCTACGTCCAGCAGTTATGATTTCCGACACCCTGGTTAACAGACAGACAACCATCCGAACAGCTTCTGTACGATTAGCTCCACTATGTTATAACTGTAGGTAAACTTTGCCATCAGTCAGCACTGCCCTCTCACAGATCTGTGACTATGGTCCGGTGCTCATCTACGTTTCCAAGGTCCTGAGCCAGCAGTGAGCGAACACTCAGTGGCTTGTGGTGTAGTGGTTAGCTTGTCGGACTCTCGACTCGCGGTCGTGGGTTCGAATCCCGGTCACGGCATTGCTGGTTTTTTCTGAGGTACGTGACGGGTTCTTTCGGGTAAACTCTTGGATGTAACCATCACCAAGGTCAACTCAGCCTTGCATCCCTTCGGGGTCGTTAAATCGAGTACCAGCTTCGGCTGGGGTAAAGGCGGGAAAGTCACCTCTGCCGGGTGGCAGGTAACACTGTGTGATCCCATCTGGTATGTGATTTCCCGTAGCGGTGAGGTGGGTTCACGAACTGCTACATCCTGTTTACTTTACTTTACTTTACTTTACTGTTATGGACTTACACAACCTGCCGTTACCTTCCCAGATTTACACCGGTACTCATTATGCCTACCGCGGTGGGATGACCAGGCTGAGTTGGCCTGAGTGGCTGCCCCTAAAACACAACTTGCAGAGGAACAAAAAAGTTGACCTGCTGAAGCTGGGAGTGTGAGCTAAGGAGACCGGCGACTAGTTGGGCATGTCTCTGCTGCAGACACACAAACTGACTGATGAGTTGCTGGCGATCTGCCGCCAAACCCGACAATCCACCGTAGACCGCCGACTTGAACAGAACGTATTCAGCTTCCAGTAGCTCAACCATCGACCCCGCCGAGCGGACACCTCCTTGTGCACCGGGCATTTCTGTCACACGCACAACGGTACAAGTAACGACAGTTTGGTAAAAGAAATGTCCAAACATCAGCCATTTTTATCGGACTGAATCAAGTCGGCCCAAGTTGACTGGCTTGGTCTGAGAGTTGGCAGCCAACTGGCGCCGAACCACATTCATCAGATGAACCGAGTGAACTCTCGAGACTCGAAGTGACTTAGTCATGACGACAGCACTATAAACATTGTCCTAAGTATTACTATTATATATATATATATATTATTATTATTTAGCTCAGAAAATTAACCGACTTGGTTGTGTTAATTGCGACGTTGGCAGCGGACATCGCTGAAGTGCACACGTCGAAAACGTTAACGCTGACGCAGCTGATGACCTCGTGCCACAGTCTCAGCGAGCTCTAAGACTTGCTGGGGACATTCTCAACAACTTTTCTGATTGCAGACTAAGGACTTGTATATACCTACTGATATTGGCTGACTGACATGCCAAAAATCATAGATGTAAAAAACGTTTTTACGTTTTTTATTTTGGTCACGTTTTTTTACGTTTTTTAACGTTTTTTTTATTTTTCCAAACGTTTTTTTATTTTTAAATAACGTTGGCAAAGTTCAGAGCGGCAAGCAGGTTAACAAGAAGCACTTTCAAAATAGCAGCAACGAAACAGACCTAAGATTTTTCTGTTGCATGTCGAATGACCTGAAATGCCTCCCTATAAACTTTTACTTACTGACTATGTTTGACGCATTGTGTGACGTCACGCTGTAAGAAGAGGTAACGTTTTTATTACGTTTACAAACATTTAAAAAAATTTTTGTCACTTTTTTACGTTTTTTAACGTTTCTTTAATTTTTATTTGAACGTTCTTTACATATATGCCAAAAATTATGACAATATACAATATACAGATGTTCTGTTTTTTCTGGGACACGGCGTACAAACCGCGTCGCTACGCCCCTGATTTCTAGATCTATAAAACTGCCGCTTGTACAATTAAGTTGGCCTACACTTATTACTAACGTTGTGTTTGGGAAGCAGCAGTTATAGGAGTGAATCTGTCCATCATACCAGGAGGGGCGGCACCAGGTGGTGCTGTACCAGCCGCAGACGACGGATCGCCGGCTGGAACACCGCCAGTAGGACGTTGTGGACAAGTCAGAGACGAAGTAGTAGTAGACGTCTTTGTCGACGCAGCCGACGCATAAAAACAAGCACCGCGTTGACCATATCTGTACCGTACATAATATCAACAACCAAGTGAGTGAATGAGTGAGTGTAGAGGCTTAACGTCCCACTCGACACATTTCTGGAACGGGTTTTCTTTTACAGATTTTTACTGTTCGTTTACACACAGTCGGCAACAGGGCGTTTCCGGTTGCCGCTCCGAAGGTCTGGAACAGTTTGCCGGACAACATCGTGTCTTCTGCATCTCTCTCTACCTTCTGCCGCCTGCAAAAACATTTTTGTTTAGTGTTTCGTTTTCTGATTTGATCCTGTAGCCGGGTTTCTTTGGTTTGTAACTTGTGACAATCTAGTCTTAGAAGTAGCCAGTTATTTAGGCCACTATAAAACTATTATAAAATTACATTACATTACGTTACAGGTCAGATAACTGTAAATTTTTATGCCTCTGCCCGTCTACAGGCGAAGGAGACAATATGCATTCTGGTTGAGCCGTCTGTGATCGCACTTCACGGATGACCAATCCGGTTCTCTTTTTCTTTTTATTCTCACGCCGAACCGACCACGAACTCCCCCGAACGCAACCCTCGGGCTAACCTCCCTGGATTAACCGCCCGGGATAACCGCCCCCCCCACCGGACAAACCCCCGGGTGACTCGGTGGCTCAGTGGTTAGTGGCGTGACGGTTTGAACAGCTAACAACTGCGATATCCGTCACGTAGCGGTCCTGATCAGGCTGTTTCGTCACCGCTGTTGGGCCAGACCAACTGAGCCTTCCATCCCTCCGCGGTCGGTAAATGAAACCCAGCTTTGGCTAGCAAAGTGAAGACAGGTATAGTTCATTCAATTAGTGGATAAGTGCGTGTATGTGCAAGTAAAACTGTGAAATCCCTCGACAACGCGTGCCATACCTGAGCGCTTCTGCAGTGAGGTTCCTTCACTAAGAGACGCTATATCAAGTGCATGACATTTACCTTTTTTACCTTTACCCCAAACAACCAACCATTTTAAATGCAATTTACATTTTCTACAGTTATCCTACTATCTCGGTACAGCTTTCAATACATCAAACACACGACGATTCAGTATTGTTTTCTGTGAGATTAAATTAATAGTTTCTCGCTTGCAATCCATTGCTGTTCCTGTCTTCATCTCACTCTCTGCCTTATTATATTGGTCTACCTACGCGTTTCTCCAGCTCATAAGACGAGCTTCCGTTTAGCGACCTAATTTTATCCACAATTATTAAGAGAAACCTGGACTATGCCTGTGTCCGTAAAATGAAACTCGGTTGCCGTTATATCGAGCTGTCAGTTCTGTTTCATGTTACATTAGTAAGCTATATACAGAGTGGTACAGAAAAGTGAGAACCGGTCTCTTTTCTGTCTCTAACTTTGTCAAATCTTAACCGATTTTAAAATTTCCACCGCTAGAAAGGGTAAGAAATTTCCAACATGAGCGGTGTAATATATTCCGCCACACCTTATATATGTTGCTGCACTACCATCCGCTGCCACTGTATCCTTAACATATCAACATATCACAGCGAACCGAGTAATCTATACGCGAGGTCACAGAAAAACACTTTTCGCCTTTTCACACTAGGTTACTTAAACATACGCTTCCTTAACGCTTTCTTATAGCAAGCAGCCAGACGCTGCGTCTGTATTCAATGTCTTTCCGCGAACAATGTACATAAAAGAATGGATTAGCAAGGCGGCAGTATATCATCCGTAAAGAGATATTAGCTAGGGAGTCTACGGTCAGATAGGACAGTAAGAATAATGTTCGACGAGCTTCGAAATGAGGACAGGCGGCCTAGTTCCGAGAACCGTGCCGCGAGCCATGTACGTGTCTAGTCAGGTAGGTATTGATCGACGAAGGGAGTGACGTCACGAGTGGGGGGAGGGGAGGCTTCAGCGGAATGCGGGCAATCGATCGGTCGGATGGCGCGCAGGCAGACACAGTCGGCGCCAGGCGCGGAAAAACGGGGCCAAGGATACAGCCGCTGCCAACGCCCGCCCGCGCACGAACACCGCCAGAAACTCTTCCAGACAAGCGAGTCCGAAGCTTCGCTGCGTTTCGGCCGTCAATATTTACGGCTGGTTTTCGTCTGACATTTCGCTTCCGAAACAGACCGAAAACATTTCCGCTTAAAGCCGGCGCAGTCGAATCGCGTCTGTGTGTGTCTGTCAACCAGCGTGTCGCACATCGTAACCGCTGGACATACAGACTTGTAACCCTGCACGCCGAGGCAAACCGACCAACTCTCATCAGTCACAAACGCCAGCTGAGTGTCACTGCCCATGGACAACTTGTTGAAATAAAAGCTCATCATAACGTTGATGCCAGACAGAGATGTACGTTTGTACAATACACTAATATGAAGTCACGCACGAGCTTACCACTGGTGGCAAAATCGGTGACATTGAATGACCTTGAACGGCGTCACATAACGATATAGCCGTTCTGCGGCGGTTTTGCGCCGTATTTGTGGCGCTTTTTTTCGAAGCGTACCACGTCACACCGACTGAAACAAGACCCAACCCGTCTGAGACAAGAATGTAGCCCAAAGACTCAAGTCAGTTAATAGTATATAGTTATAATCGAAGATGGCTTGTCCCAAACGAGTACAGAACCTCACAGTAAAAAGCGAAAACGTGAGTGCGACCGATATTCTGCTGTATCTCGACTGGTGCAGCGCTGCGCGGCCGTGTCAGCAACTGCAGACCTGACGACGAAATAATATACTCAAATACGTGGGGGTTAACGCCAGAGAGCGTGGGCGGAGCGTAGTCTTGGAGCCAGTCACGTGACATAGTCCACGCCCCCCAGAGACCCACAGATTAGATTATATTACAGCCAGTTCATGATTCATTGATGAGACCGGGCTGTTCTAGACAAATGCTGCGTGCCTGCGTTCCCTCGGACAGTCGCCTCCTCCCCCCCGAATATCTGCCCCATCCCACGTCTATCCCTAACCCTAAGCCTAGGTATGGGGCAGATGCTAGGGGAACGATTTTACGCAGATGCGGACGCTGCTGCCTTATTCAATCTCCGGCTCAGCTGGTTAGACCTAAGTTAGAGCCGTGGTCAAAGGATGTCTGTCTGTCTGTTAGCCGATGTGTCGCAAATCATAACCGCAAAATCTTGCACGCACAAACCTACCCCATCAACTGATCAAAACAAAAACGGGTCGCTCTGGCCTATTGCATTACGGGTTTTTATGTCATCACGATTCGTGGTTGTGGCTTAAAAACACTTCGTTGTAGAGTAACTACGTTGTTCCAGACCAACGCGCTACCGCTAGGCCAGGCCACAACCAAGTCCCTGTTGATGCCAGATATGTAGTACCACATCATATTAAGCTATAGGAGGTCTCGAATCTATCTGCGACAGGTTCGTTGCAAATTTTCGACCAGGCATGCCAATCTATATCTATCTATATCTATATTTATATACATAAGGCGCTATGTGTGTATGTCGGTCTGTTTGTTCGCTTATAACTCGGAAACAGGACGAACGATTGCCTCCAAGTTGTCAGGATAGCTTCATGGCGCCCAGGGATGGTTTTAGGTGCCAAAAATGTGGGGATCATGGATAGGGGGCTAATAAATTGGCATATTTCATCTCACACAGCAGCAGCCGTCGAGGCGTGGAGGGTACTTGGTAGGCCTAGCCTACGGGCACGATTATAACGTGGGCTTCACCGCTGGCGGCGCGATACACTGTGTGCAGCATGCATTCTGCGACCAGACAGTGGGGTAGCATGGGGCGGGCGAGAGATGGGAAGGGCTTAAACTATTATGTAGGCAGGTCTACGATCAGTATCGTAGCCTACTAGCATAATGGAACGTGGCGCTCACCAACTAAGCTCAACTGGAGAGCAACACTGGCAAAGGCCTCGAAACCGAAACCCTATACTAACTGTGACCTTCACTCACCTCTGACATCTGGACGGAGGCGGAGGCGAGCAGGGTGACTGTGGCTGGTGCCAAGGTGCAAGCCGCGGTGGTGATCGACAGCGTTCCTCCTCGACGACGTGGTTGACCGGGTCAACTCGAGATGAATTATTATTCCAAACTAACTGACTGTCGGCGTGGACAACATCTTGGTCTTCTCGGCGTCTTCGCTTGTCTTTCACGTCGTCAAATGTTCCACCCTCGCTAGCGCTCTGGAACAGCCACATTAACATTTCATCATTGGCTCGACTGAGCGCCGAGGTTGTAAGAGAGGAAACAAGACGCAAAAGTAAATGAGCGAAGGCCGTATCGAACCTCATTCGCCGTAGGAGGATCTACTAGGCGACTGTTTACTCATCGTGGTGGTGCCTAAATCAACTCTGCATTCCCTCCCTCCCGGTTCGGTAAATGAGCACCAGCTTCAGCTGGGCTGAGTGCGTGGGTGTGCAGGTAAAACTGTGAAATCCCTCGACAACGCGTGCCAAACCTGAGCGTCTGTGCAGTGAGGTTCCTTCACTAAGGGTCGCTATATCAAGTGTATGATCTATACCTCTACCTTTTACCGTCAACAGTGTCAAAGAAATGAAGGAAGACAACTGGCCGTCGAAATCGGACTTCAATCCCGCCATGATCACTCCACCTTCGCTGTACAGGGGGATCGGAACCCCCATCTATTACAGACTACACTGTGCCTTAGGACCCCTAACCTCTACCTCAAACAGGACCGCGATCTGTTCGGCCGTTCATGCACAGCGCAGGCGCGTGACAGACAGACATTGACAGACACACCACGCTACGGGATCATCAGTCGCAATAGGCCCTATCTCACGCATTCGATGCGGCCCAAAAACGGAAGAAGGTTAAACGAAGCATCATGCCTGTTCATAAGAGCGTGTGGACACACAACGCAGCAGAGAACAGTACTGTCAGATAAGGTTCACTCTTATCTTCCATACAATTATCAGAGCTCAGACATTATTGCCGTCCGACGCTAGTGTGTGCGGCGGCAGACTGTGCGTCTGTCACGTTGCTGTATCACGCCCAAACGACTGAGTCGATCATCATGCGATCTTCACCAGATGGTAGCCCAGCCGTTCTAGTTTTCCCAGACCAAATATGAACCCGATAGCTTCAAGTAGATATACATGTAGGCCTACGTCGGATATCAGACCAACAAATTGCAGTCATTAAGCAGACGGCAACATCGGGCGGTTTGTCAGCGATAGCTGAGCTTCTTGTCTACTAGAAGGTATAGGGCTGCGACTAACGAACATAAGGCTGTTGAGTACCAGCTTAGCAGACGAAAGCCCAGAAGTCATAGGTCATACTTGAAAGGTCAGAGATGAAAGGTCAGAGGTCTGGCATTACAGTACGGCGCCGCTGTCTGGCAGCCCGCAACCATGATGACCCAAAAACCCGCCACGAGGGGGGAGGGGTAGGCAGCCAAGCTGGCGCCGGTTTAGCTGGCGCGCTCCCAGCGGCTGCATAAAAACTTGGCAAAACAAGGCCGCGCACGCACCGACTGGCCAAGTCACTGCAGCACCAGTGAGGCGACTAGACTAGACGAGTTTGCCGATTAGTAACATCGGACGCTCACTCCGCAGAGCATCGCATCTGCGATCAGTAGGTCGCGGGTTCGAGTCTTGGCCGGGTACCGCTGCGTAGTAACCTTGGGCAAGTTATTTACATGCACCTATGTGCCTCTGTCAGCAATTAAAGCAGTATAGTTTGCTACTGGCTAACGGCTGGAGAGTAAACAGACACACGCGATGCACTAGCCCCGTATCCGTAGTCCTGTACTGAGTAAGCTGGTGTCTGGCTGAGGGCTACTGGAATGGAGATCAGCGTAGCCCCGTGGGGCACGACCACGGGCCTTAATTGGGAAGGGCTTTCCTTTTACTGTAATATGCCCGGTAGTGTTTCAAAAGCAGATAGATTTTCCAGGAGGTAAAGAATAAATTTTCCAGACTTTTGGGCCGGACCTGACCCGTCGGCATCTCTGCAGTGTACAGGAGCGCACAAAACTGAGTAGGCTACGGTGTACGCGTATGTAAAGAAGAAAGACTGCAGCAGCTACTGTACGGCTGTAAATCTGGCTGTCTGCCGGTAAAAATATCCGCCGCCGCTGCCGCTCCGGCGCCCTGCCATAAGCTCTGCAGAGACTCAAGTGCTGAAAAAACAGCAGTAGCACAGGCGGCAGCGCGGCAAATTACTCAACTACACAGTATGCGCGTGTAAGCAGAAGTGGCGTCAGGAATCGCTCTGAAAATCGAGCTAATAATAATAATAATAATAATAATGGTTATATTTGTACTGCAGCACGAATGCTGGATTACACAGTATCTGCCACGCAGGACAGTGCGTATAATATATAACACAAATCATCATATGAACATAACATAACGTTAAATTAACTGAAATTTTTTTACTTTTTAGAGCTTTGACCAACATAACGAAAGACGATGGCTGATCGTTATTTATTACCAATGCCTTTTATTCACCAGATGGCGCCAATATATTTTGCATAATTAATGTATACAGATTATGCTGTCGTGTTAAGAATTAAATGGCCTTGTCGTCTGCCAAAATAGTGAGGATCCGAGCAGCACTTCTGAAGTTATTAGCTGAAATGCATGGCCCTGTTTAATTTGGCCCACCCTGTATGTTACAATGCCTGGTTGTACATGCTTTGCTGTTATTACTGTTTGAATTGCTTGTTGTGATAAAATGATGATGATGAAGAGGAGGAGGATAATAGTAATAATAATAATAATAAGCGAAAAAGCCGCTTCTAATAAGGAGGAAAAGTATGCCAACATTGGCAGTCAGTACCTCTTCGCTCCAATCGCGGATGAAACCTTAGGACCTTTGAACACGTCAGCATGCCAACTCTTTGGTAATTTGGGAAGGAAAATCTCATCTTCAGGCGATGACAGGGAAGGAGCTTTTCTGTTCCAAAGAGTTTCGGTGCTAGTGCAGCGCTTCAATGCTGTC
>Ga0126335_1002865_pt1 | contig 10518 bp, 6 predicted proteins | sample OlaspJWI45metaG_FD_108409 | JGI IMG/M metagenome (GOLD analysis project Ga0126335, IMG submission 108409) | Marine gutless worms symbiont microbial communities from Oahu, Hawaii - Olavius sp. 1 OAHU.JWI-45 metaG | ecosystem: Host-associated > Annelida > Digestive system > Unclassified | place... | reverse complement strand
TATAGCACAGTGCAATACTCTTGTTGCACGATGTTCTAGGCAGCTTATAGGTCCAGCAGATTGGGTTTTTGTCACGCTGGGACCCTTATGCTGTGATTAGCCTAGAGGCGGTTGCCTACAGTTCATATTGTAACACAGTGGAGTGGTTCTGGTGGGACTGAAGCCTATCTCAGTGACCAACTGGCTTCCTTCAGTGCTTTGACGCTGTTTGTTGGGTCGTCTGGCCTGTAAAAATCGTCCCCAAAATGACCTATAAAGTCGAGTAGGACGTTAAACCTCTGCTCACTCACTCACGCAGCAGGCTGTGTATGCAGTTGTTGTATTGTATCTTTGCTGTACTCATTATTTAATTGCTTCATAATTAAAAGTAGCTGGCCAGTAATGTCATGATATTTAGTGCATAATTCCCGTCAGTAAATTGTCGTTATCGTAATCGGATATAATGTTTGAGAATTAATATGTTATGATAGATAACGGATGCATTGACAAAGACAGCTGCATGTGTACAGTGTCGAATCTGGTTGGTGTTTTCTCTTTTCATAGTTTTCAATACATAAGATTATCTGTTCTTTATAGCGTATTGCGCATTGTTTATTCATTCTACAGGGTGGGCCAAATTGAACTGGGCCACTCATTTCAGTAGCTTGTAACTCTAGATGTACTGATTAGATCTAAACCGTTTTTGGCACACTTAAACATCGTTTCATTCTTAGTCCTAAGCTACGGCTGTTGATTTTAAAAAATTCAGTGGCGCCATCTAGCGCGTGAAAATGACCACAAGAACATTTTCTGCTTGTGTTAAACCATACAAAAACAGTTGGAACGTTCTTACTTAAATTTTTGACACCAGTGATGGCAGTAGATAACTTCCTTACGGTGATTTCAGTCGTTATTTGTTAAGTTAACTGTGATTTCATAATTTTTAAAAGCTTGATCAACATAACGAAAGATGATGGCTGAACATTATTTATTACCATGTCTTGCATTCACCAGACGCCGCCACGTTATTTTGCATAATTAGTGTATGCAGCTTGTGTTGTCATGTTAAGAATTAAATTGCCTTGTTTTCTGCTAAAAAAATGAAGATCCGAGCAGCACTTCTAAAGTTATTAGCTGAAATGCAAGGCCCTGTTTAATTAGGCCCACCCTGTATGTGGCTCTGAGGTTGAAATATAGACCCTCTAAATTTGCTTGCTTGATATCATGAAGGCAACTGAAGCGGAGCTTTGTAGCATTGTTTTTTAATTGTTCTGTTTTGGCTGCAGATTTTATTGTGTGTCTTCGGCTTTTGATCGTCAGTAACAATACAGTTGATTGCCAAGTAAGATTCTTCGTTCAGACGACCTGTTATATGTCGAGTGCAATGTAAAACAGTTAAACCAAACTAGTCCAGATGTGGATTCAAGACTCATTTGTTCAAGACCGAGACCGATAATTGAGGGTTTCAAGATTGAGACCAAGATGAAAATGGGTGTTGAGACATCCCGAGACCAAAACTCAGTTTTGAGAACTACAAGTCTGAACTAATCTAACCTAACAGTCAGATTTAAAGGCACTTGGGCTTGTAAAACTGCAAGTGGTGTAATGCTGCAGGATAACAGATGAGGCATTGCTACATTATTTGTCTTTTTGAAAACAGTCCGTACACTAATTTGCATTTATTTCAAAAATAGTATTGAGTACATGAAGCAATTGTCAGTATTCAGTCTTTCTACAGCTATACACATTTGTGACAGTTACATACGTAAACCAATACGTCGGACGATGAAATAACGTGTTAGACTGCAGTACAGCCAAAACACGAGGCCAAAATGATTCGTCAAAGACTGCATCGAATGACCCCCGCGTGACTGACGGACAGACACCGCGCACATCGGTAACAATTAAAGATGAAAAAACATGTTTTTGAACCGTGTTTTTTGCTGTTTTAAAACATTTTGTTTTTTTGGTGGCCATTACTGCGTCAACATTCAACACTTGTTTTGACCGTTTAAATATGATTGACGCAATATATTATCCTATGGATGAGTATTTAATGTATTAAAGTGATTCAGCACATAGCAACTGATGAAATGAAAGTGAGTGATTTATTATCTAGTGATGACAGTGTGCTGAGTAAATCTTTGGCCCCATGCGGGCCCCGGGACCTGTGAAATAGGCTCCATCTTTTCCTCGCCTTATGGCGTAAAAGACCCCCTAAACCAAGTCAAAACAATTAATGCAGTGATGTAATCAGCATTTAAATTGCCTAGAATATATATTCGACTAGAATATTTTAGGCCTACCATAGAGTCTCATAGACACGTCATGCATGGTGAAATTTATCCACAGAGACCTATTATAATAAACTTAGATGTACCAATGATGGTAATAAAATAGGTCTAATGTGTTTATTAGGCCTACAGTTTAAAAAGTTACAGCTGGATAAAAACAGGAAGTAGCAAGCAAAGTTTTTTTTTAAAAAAGTGTTTGTTTTAAAACAAAAAAAACGTTTTTTAAAAACATTTGTTTTAAAACAAGCTCACATCTCTAGTAACAATAGTCTGCATCTCATGCCTTCGATGCAGCCTAATAACGTTCACATTGAAAACAACACAGGCATTTTGCAACAAAAACATAGATTGCTCTGAACAGCGTCGTACCCGATAATACATAACAATAACACGTGAGCTGATCAGTTTCAACGCTTAGCTAACGCTGCGAACCCGCCACCTCATGTAAAACGTGATATGACACTGTGGTTCTAAATACGATTTACAAATGTATTTATGTACAGCTACAGTAGGCTATGCGTTGTAGAATATGAGGGCATATAAGTCGACATTAAAGACGTTGACAAGAGGCCAAAGTAATTTGGCAAAGGCTGCACTGAATGACCCCGCACACACTGCACGCGCCGCCGAGTTTAGCAGCGTGACTGACACACCTACGGATAGGCAAACTAAACAGTAAATACAAAAGGCTTACAAACTGCAGGCAACTATATGAACGTCAGCTGAAGGCTACGTGTACATTATAGGCTAATGAACCTACTTAAACCCTGTACTACATGCACTTAGCCTAACTGTACACTCGGGCAGTGGCGGTGATTTCTTCTGAATGGTGGGGGTCTGGGGGCAGAGCCTCTGGTTAGGGGGTAAGGGGGCGTAGTCCCCCTGAAGCTGAAAAAAATTAAATTTTGATAATACAAAACCCCTTTAATTCTTCACCAACCAAAATGTTGGGGGGACGTGTCCACCCCGTCCCCCCTATAATCGCCGCCTCTACACTCGGGAGTTGCTAGAAATTTGGTTGGGAAAAGTCTCTGGTGGAAATAGTACAGTAGGAGGCCTATTTTAAACCTCGTTGACTTATCGCGCAAAGGCGATTGCAAATCTGCGTAATGTGTACTTAGTGTGACACACACTTTCGTGAAACATTTGTGTTGTCTGTTGTTGCATTTTCTCTAACTTGACAGTAGTTCTGCAGTTAACAAATGTTCCGGTAGCCTATTCTGTCAGCATGAACTGGTCGGGTCGGATGTGAAATCTAGCGGGTCTGGTTTTGGTCGTGTCTTACAATATAGACGCTCGGGCAACTCTGGACTACAATAACACAATGCATAACGTACGCTGTCATGTATCAGATTCAGAAAGCTCTAACAAAATGTCGAAACTGTCCTGTCTCGTACAAAACCACATATATTTAGCAAAGCATATTCGATAAAACGTAAACGGAAACCGATCGAAGCTGATTCGCTGCTTGTTGGCAGCAGTGGCATATGTGCGATGTAAGTTTATTGCAAGGTCGATATTCATGTGAGCATATATGCTATGGTAGGTAGCGTACTGCAGCCAGGAGCGTAGCCGACCTCGTGAAGAAATTTCCGCCATGCAGCACGATCCTCTGCCAACCTTACCAGCTCTGGTAGCGTGAGCCCTGTCCGCTGTGCCAGGTCGTCTAGCCATTGCCGTCTTTGTCCTCCTTGGCGTCGTAGACCTGGCATGGGGCCCTAATCATTATGTCCTCAAGCAAGGCGTGTCTCGCGACATGGCCGAAGTACGCAAGTTTACGATGCTTTATTCTTCCCAACAGTAAGCGCTCAGTGCTCATGCGCCCCAATACTTCCTCATTAGACACGTGCCGTGGTCAATGTACGGTATATGCTATAATAATAATAATCGTTTTATTTGTATTGCAGCACGAATGCTGGATTACACAATATCTGCAACGCAGGACTGTACATATAATAACACAAATCATCATATGAATATAACATAACATATGCAGTTTAGCACAGCAATACACATGCTGCCAAATAGCGGCGCAAGGCTTACTCAATGCCGTAACTTAACAATTGTACAAACCGAAACAACAATCAAACACATAATATAACACAAGACACAACTTAATAAAGGTAAATATTTACAAGCATGCATTCACTTATTGGCACCACCCGGGGATCGAACCCGGGACCTTTCGATCCAAGTCGGATACTCCGCCGCCCTACACCGGAAGCAGTAGGCTATAGGCAACTGCGACTATCGCAAAGTGGTCTTAATCAATGTTACAACCGTATCAGCACCAGAATCAGCAGTCTTGACAACAACACGGCTAAGCCAGCTTGTGCGCGAATTCCATTTCACGGCTCAACAGTAGAAATCCAGCGTCAAACTCACTTAACTCCTCAGTCAGAAGCACTGTTACACTGAGGTTCACGGATGGCGAAATAATCTGGTTGTACTTAACTTGTTTTTCTCCAAACGATATCTCAGGACTGAGAAGGCCTAAGAACGTCAAATTTGACAAGAAGGTGGCGTCTAGAACTAGGATGATGCGCGCACTTAGATTTCTGGAATAAGCTTTTTAATTGTGGCAATTTTCCAATACACTCGCACGGTGGCGCCACGTATAGGCAGAAACAGCGTATACGTGGCGCCACCGTGCGAGTGGATTCTCCACACGCTACCTCAGACAGTGCGCAGCACTATAGGGACCCTGTATCGATAGTCACCTTGCTTGTTTGTACTGAGTTCTCAAAACTGAATTTTAAATGCCGTCTCCCTTGTTAAGAGACACAGGCTATTTTAAACCCGGTTCCCTCTTTAACTTTTTGCAGCGAATTAATCTGACCTACGTGATTGTATAGGCCTATTAGGCCCACCAGGCCGCGGCCCACTTCCATGTATAAACCAGGCACCCGCGGCGTAGCCAGGAATATGAATTGGGGCCTCCCCTCCCTCCCTTCCCCTTCCCCTCCCATCCCTTTTTAACGGGGGTCCGGGGGTATAACCCCCGGAAAAAAAATTTGAAGTTAAAGGTGCTCGTAGGTGAGTTTTGGAGCACTTTGGGCCTCAAAAATAACTTGAAAGTCCCTCTATTTTAACAAAAAAATTCTTTTTGCCCGGCCATTGGGGAGGGCCTGGGCCCCCTGGGCCCCCCTTGTCTACGCCAGTGCGAGGCACTATGCATGTGATTGATTGATTGATTGACTGAGGCGTGATGTTTTCTTTTCAACTAATCGATCTACCATGATGCACTCTCATGGAGACACTGAGATACAGAGGCTGCGGGATAACGTTAAGACCATGGCAACGTTCATTTGATGACCCTCTGTGTGCTAGTGGTACTCGCGGTCTTGTTCAGTTCAACCAACTGTTTGAACTTGCTGTACAGCACCAGTGTATCGGTCTTGGACAACGGACCCTCGCTAACATCACCATCTCCGTCCTGAACGTCGGTCAAAGTTGTCCGGACGCCCCGGACCGCCTTCCACAGTCGTCGGCGATAGATGTTGACGGTGAGGTCGACCTGGATGCGTTTAGTGACGATGACTGAAGAGCGCTGGAATATGTTGCCCGATGAACCGCGAATAGGAATTGTCCGTTCACAGCGCACTCGAGCAGTGGAGATTGCTTGACCGTCGTCAGTAACTTGCATGTCAACCTGACAATTACACAGTCACGTTTGTAACTTTGACGCCACTCTGTATCGTCCTAAAAGTAACCATAGTTGCTTAGGTCACTATAAAAAATTGCTATTACATTACATTACGTTGCACTTACTGATAACGCAGTCACTCGGCGGCTTCATCTTTTGCTAAAGCTTAAGATGTCGCTGTCGTCTGCGTTGCGCTTCGAATTGAGTTGCCAATCAATCAGAAAATCAATCCGAAAATTGCCTAAGTAGCAGAACTACTCCAAGGTTGATTGTAAAGTTTAAAGAAATTCTGGTTCACATGATGATGTCCGGATATGATTTCTTGAAGAGCCAGGTTTTCAGCTGTTGACGGAGAGTAAGGAGTGACTGCAGAGTGTTCCAGACACGAGGTCCAGCAACCGAGAACGCCCGGTCGAAGACTGTTGAACGTCTGACGGATGGCACTATAAGACGACTGGTGCCACCAGAGCGTAATGTCCGTCGGCCGGGTGGATTGGCAACAGGAACGAGTGGTCCAAGATACCGCGGCGCACTTCCGTGTAAAACTTTGTACGTCAGCACCGCGACCTTGAAATCGATCCGCTCCGGGACGCGCAGCCAATGAAGGCAGGCTAGAGCATCGGTGATGTGATCCGCGGATCTCATGCAATAGATCAGCTGTGCTGCCGCATACAGTACCGACTGTAGACGACGTACCAGGTATAAGCCGGAAGACCAACAGTACGGCGTTTCCGTAATCCAACCCGGATAGCACCAGGGTGACCACCAAAGACTGGAACGTGGCTGGCGGCACCGAGCAGCGGATGTGACGTAGTTGAGTTGCGTGTGTGTTGGCGAGAGAGTACAATCGTGGAAGCCAGACGCGACTCGCTCGAGCTTGCCCGGACTCGGTGGAATTAGGTGGGAATGGTTGCCACTAAAATGGCCGGTAGATATCGCTGGACTTCATCGAATGCATGAGATACAGACAACTGTTGTCGATGTTCGCGGTGTCTGTCAGTCTGCCCGTCAGTCTGTCTGTCACGCGGCTCAACTCGGCTTCACTGTGCAAAAACGGCTGAACGATCAAGATGTTGTTTGGGGTAAACACTCTTTGGGGCCCATGGAGCATTGTGGGGGTTCTGATCCCACACGATCAGGGGTGAAAATTTTTGCCCATTATGGATATACTACATATATAAAGACTGGCCGAGGCTTGGCCGAGACTTAGAATTTAGTGTGCTAACAGACGGCTCGGGGCGGGGACAGGGTTCTAACCAGAACTGTGCAAAAGTGAGCCACGAGGGGTAGGCCTACCGGGCAACGCACCGCGCAGCTCAGCACTCGTGGAGCGACGCTTTGGATCGAAATTTATAATCTAGACATCGAAGTTCCATCTATTGCCGCGGCCATCACCATAGACTGAGAATTCGAATTTTATGAATTTTAAAAATTCACGAATTTTAACGAATTTTAAAATGCGAACAAATTTAAAAAATAAAATTCGTTCAGTAAGCTTAGACATTATTTACGAACTTTACCATGTAGAAAAATGCACGCAAAACTAAGTCGTGTAGTCAAGTACTTCGCCGTCGATGTTTATTATCATTTATACACTGTGAACCATAAAAAGTGCTTATTGATTTTTACAATAAGTTTGTCAAATGTTCACCTAATGGGATATGTGGCAGAAATATAGCTTCACCAATATTGTATACAGTGGCGTAAAGATAGCCTGTTCTACTAATATTTTGTAATTACTGTATCATTGGGAATCAAAACACTATACGATTGCACCTTTAGGCCTACAACGTAGGTAGTTTAAGCCTAACAGCAATCAATGTCAGTGGTAAAACGAACATTATGAGTAAAATCAGTCAATATCGCAATGTGTTTGTAAGTAATTTTACAGCTTATGTTCAAAGTCCGCCTTTAGCCGAGATGCAAAAGCTAAGGCGTTTACAGTGTTGATGTTGCTAGCAGTACGTGCACTGCAGGATCGCCCACTTCCTGGTCGCCGATCAGTCCTTCCGGTGTCTTTCAATTTTCTGAGCAATTTGTTCAATGCTCGTAATTTCCAGTACCGACTGTAGACGATATACGGTCTTCCTCGTTAAAAACAACCATGTTTAGGCATACGTACACAAGTCGTCTGCTTCCACGACAACACAAGCTGGTTCCCGACGTCAGCGCTATTAGTCATGAATAACAAGTAAGTAATCGTTATTTTTTGTGCAGAGATTTTCACAATGTTTAAGCTTCATTTCTGTCAAATGTTACCAATGTTAGTCAACATTTGACAAATTTATTGTAAAAATTAAAAGGGTGCACTTTTTTATGGTTCACAGTGTAGTTTATACACTGTAACTGTATTGTGTTAAACTCAACAATAGTGACTGTCCTGCAGTGTTGTTGTCCTTGGCCTTGGTCCTTTGCCTTGAGGTGTCCTCGAGGACAAATTTTGAGTCCTTGGCCTTGGCCTTGAGGAAGAGTCCTTGAGCAAAAGTCCTTGGCCTCGGCAAGTTGGCCAACCAGGTCCTTGGCCTTGCAAGACTTGTGATTTGTCAGACTGTTACTGCTACAATGTTTAAAAGCACTTTCATCGCATGAATGACTCTTCATTGCGTGAATTTGTGCCACTGTTGAGTTACTTATCCTTAGTTTTTGTGTTCTTTCACTCCCCTAATCTAAAGCGGTCCTTCAACTTGTTCTGACGTCAAGTCCTTGGCCTTGGCCTTGAAGGTCAAGTCCTTGTTAACAACACTGCTGTCCTGTCAGCGAATTTTAACGAATTTTGAAACCTGTAGTCACGAATTCTCAATCTATGGCCATCAGCATTAGCTATAGAGTTAATGCCAAGGTGTTAATATGGTAGGCTAACTATTGTACCTTATAATAAATAGCCCTACTCTTGGCAATACGTCGCAACTTTCTGACTGTAGAGTCTATAGAATATTACACATCGAATACTTTATGAGTAGCTCATGTACGTCAATTAAGTCTTCCACTAAATAGCATCGTGATGTTACTATAGCTGGTCCTCCAGCTACAATAAAACTAAGCTTATGTGTTTCTGTCCCTCTGTGTCAGTCGCAAATCTCCTATCCAATCTTCGGAGTCTCGCAGTCCAGCTTTCGTTCCGTCCTGTCGGAACCATGTTAACTTTTTGGTAATATGTTGTTGCCTTGTTTATTGGTTACTTTAGAATGTAACAGAGGTCCAGTAAACTTGACAGCGGAAAATAAATCTTCACAAATTGGGTCTCGGAAAGCGCTCGTGATGCAATGACCGGTGGCCTACGTGACAACAGTCGCGTAGCAAACACCTTCAGAGCACACTATAAAAAGCCCGGCCCCCACGTACGCCGCTCGAGACACTATAACTACGCGTTACATAGACAGTACCCGTGCACAATCATACGGACCAGGTAGGTGACAAGCGACAACACACACGTAAGTTGATAAATGATGAGTTAAGTCATTGTTAAACTGTCGTTACGCTGCGTCAAGCGATTTCTCATCTGACAGTAAGGCTGCCGGTACGAATAGCATGCCTTCGTTGATAGTCGGTAAGAGCCGATTAGGCCTACTATGCGACACAAGATGCACTGTCCACGACATAAACACGTTTGATCACTACAAATCATTGTGTGGATCGTCTGAGCCTGGACAGACACTCAGTAGCCGTTATTTACCGTTGCACATACCGAACAACGTGTATTTTTTAAAGCAAAAATGGCCTGCAGCCAGCCAAGGCTAACGCATCTCTCGGGCGCTTTGACCTTTTCGAACTTTGGAACTTATAATATTAGAGTGAACACTTAATTCAAGTCGAGTAGTTTTACATATTAAGCCCCTATATACTGGTTACACGACAGGGCTCAGGACAGATTGGCACCTGGAAGAGACAACCAGGCAGGGGTGTAGTCCTAAAAACGAAGTGGGAGGACGCCTGAAACAAGACTTAGACAAAGATCTTTAAACAGTTTAGGCCTACATACACGTATACACTCATACAAGTCAGAAAAATTGTCACAGCGGATCTTTGGTCTTGTCCTGCGATGCAGCTACTCGTGTTTGAGTGTCTGTAGCAGATTGATGTTTTCGCAGCCACGTTTTCGCATACCTGGTAGGGTTCCAGGACCAGTGGAGGACCGTGCAGTTTAATGAATAACAGAGACGATACGTGAGACACGAGAAGCATGCTCCGTGTGTCACTAACAATGATGTTCATGTGGCTAAAGCCGCGTTCATACTCGGCTATGCTTGACGGAATAACATGAGTGCAGTTCACCAGAGGCTGTAAGTCAGCCGGCATTCTCCGGCCGCCGGCATCAACGTAATCACGGAATGCATTGACTGTTAAGTAGGGCGACGCGTCCCCCCTGTCGAAAAAAGTGGGGGGACGCCGTCCCCCCGTGTCCCCGCCCCACTACACCCTTGCAACCATGGCAGGTCGTCCGCGAAAATGCTGGGTGGAGCAGGTCAACACGAGCAGAGGGCTCTCTCCTTCTGATGCTTGGAGTGTTGCGACGGATCGGTCAGCATGGAGGGCGCTACGACCCGTCGACGGTCAAGCGTAGAGAGAGAGAGAGAGAGAGAGAGAGAGAGAGAGAGAGAG
>Ga0126335_1002864_pt1 | contig 10520 bp, 13 predicted proteins | sample OlaspJWI45metaG_FD_108409 | JGI IMG/M metagenome (GOLD analysis project Ga0126335, IMG submission 108409) | Marine gutless worms symbiont microbial communities from Oahu, Hawaii - Olavius sp. 1 OAHU.JWI-45 metaG | ecosystem: Host-associated > Annelida > Digestive system > Unclassified | place... | reverse complement strand
GAAAACCCTCAAAAAACGCTATTTTTAAGGGTATGCCAAAAATGCCAAAAATAAAATCTGAAAAGTGCCAAAAATAAGCTATTTTTGGCAGTTTTGGCATATGCCAAAAATAACCAGGGCTGTTAATCACCCTCTTGTTAGTTTCACTGCAGAAACAGAGTTTTCAGGCAAAAAGAAGGACGTTTTATCTCGTGACAAAAACAAGGCAGACACGATTGCTCTCATCAGCACAGCACTAACAAAAAAGGGATGCCATGTCATTCAGTCACCAGGGGATGCAGACGTTGATATCGTTAAGGCAACTGTTGAACGATCCCGTCATTGCACGACAACGTTGATCGGTGAGGATAGAGATTTGCTGATCTTGCACCTTCATTACGCCAGAACAGACAATGAGATCATCTACTTCCGTTCTGACGTAAACAAGCAGTCAAAAGAACAAAAAGTGTACAACATTAACCTGTTGAAAGAAACTTTAGGAGACGATGTGTGCAATGAGTTGCTCCTTATACATGCCTACTCAGGCTGTGATTTTACTTCAAGAATTTTCGGCATCGGAAAACAGTTAGCCTTCCGGAAATTAGTGAAATCTGATCCTGTCATAAAATCAGGTGCTAGTGCATTCATCCTTCAAAACAAATCTCAAGAGGACATATCAGCTCTTGGCGAAAACCTGATGGCTGATCTCTTTGGTGGCAAGTCTAGTAATACGCCATCATCCTGCGCCATATCATTTTCACCAAGAAAGTGGCAACTGCTGAAGCATTTGTCAATCCTGAACGGCTTCCCCTAACATCACCTGCAACAAGGTTCCATAGCCAACGTGTGTACTTTTAAATTATGGTATGGATGGGGATGGCAAATGAAATGAACCCAAATGAATGAAGATGGAAACAGGAAAATGATCAGTTAATTCCGATTATGACCCAAAACAATGCTGTGCCTGACAAACTCTTGAAAATTATCCATTGCAACTGTTCGGTGGGATGCAAATCCTCTCGATGCAGCTGCAGACGCTATGGACTCCTCTGCACCGCTGTATGTGGCCCATGCCAAACTGAAAACTGTGACAATCCAAACAACACTCAAGAGGTCGATATGTAGGAGGAGGATGACACTTAAAAATGAACGCTCTGAAACCTATTCTATGGACAAAGGTGTTTGTGCTAATTAGGAGTTCAGTGATATCCAAATTTGTCTTAATGTGTTCCTTGCTCCCAAAAACCTGGGGATAGACACCAAGATCATCAAATTTGAGTTGGTAGTTACATAGTTATGATCATTAGGACGTTTAGGCGGCCATCTTGGACGCCATCTTGAAAAAACACTTTTCTGGGGTCCATACTTTGGTAAACTTTTAGTATGTTAAAAAGTACACTAAAACCTACCAGAATTAGTTCAGAAACCTTTTGTAGCAATTTTTAGACGGTTAAACTGTATTTTGACCTGACTATACAATGAACTGCTGGCCACTGTGCGGCCGCTGTCCTTACGAACGAGAGTAATGGTTCTTTCACACTTAAAACTCTACAAAGGCGACAACACTAATGTAGCCTAGTAATGTTTACTATGTACACTGACATTTAATCGATGAACACAGCATAGTTGGTGCCTTGCCTGCTGTCTTTCACATTTTGTCTCAGCTGATTCCAAATAAATAGGATATCGAATCTCTGGTAGTGTGGTTATCAACCAGACACCTTTCCCATCATTTCTCGTTCACATCAAGCTCTGTTCGGTGCTATACAGTAGTTTGACACCAATATTTATTGTTTTCTAAGGAATTTCACTAAAAAGAGGATCGTCGTCGACGCGCTGTGGTGGTGTTAATGTCGTGTGAAGTAGCGGCGAGGTTTAGGTCGACTGTGTGTGGTCTTCTTGCCGTGATGTCCTCCTCCGGTGCTGCTGATGGACTTGGTCTTGGACCGATGTGGCGTCGACCCCCCGGTGCGTCGCGGGCTGGTGTCGGGCGTCGCCGGCTGAGCGTCGCGCGCAGCCAGCACGAACGCCGCCGAGAAGCCTTTCCAGTTGATGGTGTCATCCGTCTTGAACCGGACCAGCAGCTGATGACCGGTTGATATCACTTCTGGGGGAATCTAAAGACAGTGAGGCACACACAATGATCAATGATGATACCGATGCTTTGCAGTCGAAGGCAGACAACTCACCGCTGACCACCCGCATGTCATTGCCTGTATTTAGTAATTTTTGTCCCGCCTGTCTTCTTGTAGATTTTCCCATGGTCATTTATCTAGGATTTTCAATTTTATTTGTCCTGTGACCTTTATGCTGACCCCTTGATATTCGAACTTGACCTAATACTAAATCTTCTGAAGTTGTACCAAAAGTATCAATTAGGTTTTCGAAAGTCAGAGCCTGAGCACACCAACATTACATACAGACTGAAAATATTACCAGCCTTATTCGCTGGTGGTATGGTATTAACGATCTGTTTACATACACCGATTCGGTTTCCATGTAACTATTAAATACTAACCAAATAAAAATATTTTCTGTCCGTGTGGAATTCGACAGTCATGTTGTTCATTTTCGTGAGTGTCAACAAGAAAGAGTCAGATTATCGTACCTGGTTGCTGCAGTATCTTCCTACCAATGTCGGTTCATTGTGCAGGACATCATATATCTCAACACTGTCATAGCTGCAACCCAGTCATAATCACAGTAGAAACTGATTACATGACAACTTGACATAATAATCTTTGTTAGAAATAAAATATATTCGAAAATCCAATCATTAACTCAATGTTTTGGCATTCAAACTTGGAGGTAGATTTTTCAGTTTTATGGCACGTTTTAAGTCAAAAGCTTTGTAGTTTAAAAGGTGGCTGCTCTTAGAGCTCTGAACGTCCTGCCAAACACTGATTGTTTCACATTCTTATCATATTCATGATTTCGAGCGTAATACATGTAGGCTTATAAGCTATATGTCGACGACGACGACAACGATGACTATGAAGATGATTTGTCAATCGGTTTTACCCGCAGTCTCGCTCGTCCTCGATCTCGAATGTGAGGAAGCGGAATCTAACTCGATGATCCTCATCCTCCGCAAGTATCAACCACTCACAGTCCTCTTTGTTGTTGTAGTTGTTGTCGCCGTAGTTGGCGTGTGAGAACAGCTGTCCGGCCTTGTTGGACGCAATCAGCGTTCCGCCGCACACTGCGCCACAACAACCGATATCGCGTTCATGAGTGCAAAGGCTGGTTGTGGCCATGGGGGTATGGGGACCCACATCCAATACTGTGTTGCTTGGGTCACCAGGAGTCTCCATTATCACAAACAGGACGTCGATCCGTTCAGACGTCTTTGCACATCCCGCCAACGTGACAGACTGACAAACGCCGGGATCAGCGATCGCAACAGTCTGCATTTCACGTTTCGATGCGGCCTCGCTTTATTAATTATTAACTAAATTCCGGATGTCGAACGTCGAATATGGAGTTAGATACTCGATGCGAAGTAGATCGCCAGTAAGCTTATATACAGTACCGCTAGTATGCGTGATGTCGAATCCTTTGCGTTGTACCGACGCGTCCGTGTAGAACGTCATGTACAGTCGATTGCTGGAAGATACGACCGGGTTTGGCAGACCGCTGCCACACAGTCGACCCAGCTGACGTCCGCTCGTGTCATCGCCGTCAAAGATCTCCAGACGGTCATACGTGCACTCCATGTGTGCTTCCAGCTCGAAGTCGTTGAACGTCTACAGCACGTCGACATCATCACACCTACACTGTGTTTCCAAAAAATCCATGTGACTACATCTTCGACGATAACTTGAAGAGTAAGCGTTCTATTGTAATAATATTTGGTACAATTATTACTTAGACTATAGGTCATCGAAAGATAGTTTCACTTTCCCATTTCACCCTTCACCCTTCCATATGAACAATATTACGAGTAATAACACCGTGATTACCACATTCATTTCGATTGTAGATTTGCACTGCTACCAACTCGTTATATTTACTGCAGGTATAGCACTCTTGTTGCATGCGTGATTCAACGGAGGATCTCTGTAACGTTTGTGCACATACAGGGTAACACAGGAAGAGCCAACGAGTGGCTTTTACTGCTGGTAAATAATCACGGTTATTTTGTAGACGGCCGTTACTAACCAGTTTAATACGATGTCCAGGTGTGGTAACAAAGTGCCAGACACAGTCTTTGCGGCTCGGGTAGTAGTCAGGCCAGTTTGGACTCGTCACTTCACCAGCTGGCTTTGTCACCTCATGCTGACATCCACCTGACCAATACAACATCACACAATGTTCGACTGTCGGTCACGACACTGGCAATCAAACAGATGGAGCAAATGTTAAAACACATTCTTTGCATCAGTGTTTACCACTGAATGTCAAGATGATCTTCCTAGAAGTATAACTATTTGTCATGGAAATAAAGAAGATAAACTAAGTAGCTATCAAATTAGACCCTGTATGGTCAAAGCCAAACTACTCAAGTTGCAAATGAGTAAGGTACCTGGAGTTGATTTAGTAGGAATGCGAATGTTATCGGAACTAGCAGAGGAGATTTCGTATACTGTTGCAGAATTATTTAATAAATCTCTATTAAGTGGAGATTAGAAATTGGCCAATGTTACGCCAATTTTTAAGAAAGGCAAGAAGTACAGTGTAGCTAATTACAGACCAGTCAGTTTAACAGTTAACCTGTTAAAAGGTATGCAGCATGGTTTTGTAAGAAATAAGTCTTGTTTTACCAATCTTTTAGTTTTTATGGAAGAGGTTACTCATTATATTGACTGCGGCTACCCGGTAGATATTATATATTTTGATTTCCAAAAGGCTTTTGACAAAGTTCCACATAGACGATTATTAACGAAGTTGGATGCACATGGAATTGTTGGTAATATATTAATGTGGATTGAAAATTGGCTGTCAAACAAAAAGCAACAAGTTATACTGAACTGATGTTTTTCAGAGTGGACAGATGTAATGAGTGGAGTACCGCAAGGATCGGTTTGAGGTCCACTTCTGTTCGTAATCTTTATAAATGACATTGATGCCTGTGTGGCAGGTAAAATTCTTAACTTTGCAAAAATGTACCAAACAGTGATCTCAGCAGAAGATGTTACTGCTTTGCACTCTGACTTGAGTAACCTTGTTGCATGGTCCAAAGAATGGCAGATGCTTTTCAATGACAAGAAATGTAAGGTTATGCATATGGGATACAACAATGTACAAGTTGAGTATGTTATGTATGATGTGAAACTCGACTGTGTCTCAGATGAAAAATACTTGGGGGTGATCGTAAGTGATGATCTACAGAGTGGAAAGCAATGTGATAAGGCAATGAAGAAAGCTAACTGAATACTTGGAACGATAAAACAAAATTTCACAGATCTAGAGAAACAATAATTTCATTATACAAAACTCTGGTTAGACCGCATCTAAAATATTGTAACGCAATATGGAGCTCTCGCTGTGATAAGGATATTAAGCCAACTGAGAGTGTACAGCGAAGAGCTACCACACTTGTTACTGGTATCAGTGGTATGCAAGGCTTGCAATATAATGAGAGACTGAGACAGTTGGATTTAATGCGATTGGAAAGAGGAAGAGTGAGAAGTGACTTAATTGAAACTTTTAAGATCATGAACGGAGAATACGATCTTAATCGTGATTTATTTTTTTCTGCTAGAAGAGGATATGTATGACCAGAAATTGTTCAAGACAAGATTCAGACTTGATATTAGAAAGTATGCTTTTTTGTAACAGAATTATTGACAACTGGAACTCATTATCCGCAGGTTGTGTTAACTGTAATACTATTGACACTTTTTAAGAAGCATCTGTCATCTGAACTGGAATCAGGAGCTGTACAGTTTTATAGTTAGTCATTTGACATAGCAGCAGTATATGGCGCAAGCCTGTGCTTACTCATGCCAGTATTGTCTGTGACATTGCTGGCGTCGGTGAATTCGGTGAATGATTTTCATGAAGTTTTTTTCTCCGCACGAACTCTCCCAGCTGATAGCAGCAAAAAATTTGAAACTTGGCATATCAGTAGGACAATTTATGCCCAACGTCCATCTTATCTGGGGGTCAAGGAAAGGGCCCGGATGCCCACAATAAAATATTCCTCACAAAAATTTGTTACACTGTGAATTACCAAGGGCGCCTGTTGTCTGCTGGAATCACGTTTAATACCGTGTTCACCGTTCACAGCTGCAGCTCTGCTGAGGACCTTGGTGCTTTGCATGTTGTTTGTTATTACTGTGTTAGCTGAAAGAGAACAAGAACCCTTAGCCAGTGGGTAGTGAGCATAGTTAAACCGATTTTTACTGACTGTATGCGAAGGTTTTTATTTTTTTAGCATAGACCTAGGTCTACATGCACCGCGGAGTTTTTGATTTTTTGCTTGTTCATACGCCGAACACTAATTTTTGGCCGTTTTCGTCAGTAAGTAAGTTAGTAAAACGTTGATTTATATAGCGCATTGTCGTCAAAAACCTCTAATGCGCTAAACACACTAATATTGTCTAAAAAATGACGTTTTCAGTGACAGCCGGAAAGTGTTTTCAGTCTCTTCTATAGAGGCTTATTGGCATGCGAAACGCCAGCCAACGAGAGTCCTGCTTCTCTGTACCGATACAGACCTTCCTTGCAGTCGTGTCCGTTATCGTGCAGAGTGTAGCCGCTGTGGCAGTGACATCGGTAACTGCCTACCGTGTTCTTGCACTCGTGCTGGCATCCTCCGTTGTTGACGGCACATTCGTCGCGATCTGTCAACCAATATCAATCCACATGCAAACAGGATTACGGTGCTGTTCTGCATCACAGTGAAAGACATTCGGTTTTTAACTCAACTGAATATGGTCTAACTCTAACTCATGTAGACTGTTTAAACCGCGTCTGTATGTGTGTCTATGTGTCTGTTAACCAGGGTGTCGGAAATCGTATTTGCCAGACACAAGGACTTGTAAACTTGCATGCAGAGACCTACTGATGAACTCTGATCACAAACTAAACACTGGGTCGTGCTGGCCTACTTAAGACATCTGATGGTCACCGCATATCAATAAACGTGCAACTGGGAATGCAAACACTGCATGCTGAAAAACTAGATGCCTGTTGCCGGAAAGTTTGCGTCCGCGTGGCCCGACCTAATAATAGCTTGTGACGTCAGGGGGCGTGGCGAGTGGCTGCACCGCTGCAGCTGGCCGCCACTGCAGCTAGCCTGCGCGGCCTATAGGCTCTTTGCCCACGCTTTCCAAGCATTCCGATTCCAGACAGACAGAAGGACTGACATCACAACCGGGTTACATATTGCGTCTTTCGCCTCTACAGACGGCAAACGCAAAATAAGCATGCTTAAAATGAGGATATTATTATGCGTTCTGTTGGCAATTTCTTACTTATTCTATAGCAGTAAAAAGTTAAAAATTTGTTCAAGATTTGACGAATTACAGCCATATAAAATGTAGAACCCGTTTCTGAGACACAATGTAGGATATAGAATTGTAGATAGCGACGCCACGGAATTGACAGTCTGCCTATAACGTAGCATGGATAATAATTTTGAAGACAAAATTCTTCAAAATACCGGTGAAGAATACGGCGGAGAAGCCGGACTTCTGGACGGTGTTGTCCGTCGAGAAAGTGATTTGAAGTTTGTTGCCGTCAGACGTGATGGGTTGCGGCAGGGTGGAGCCACAGAACGTGCCGTGGACTTTGCCTGACCCGTCACTGGAGCCCTCGAAGCCGCTGCGTAGTTCGACCGAGTCGTACTCACAGTCCTGCTGTAATGCGACCAGTACACATCGTCCAGTGTAGAATAGTACAGGGTCGGCCAAAAAACCGGACAAATTTTTTAAAGTGAATAACTTTCGCTACAGATGGCGTAGCATAGATCAAATGATAGGCCTACCGTTGTTTGCGAGAAAACGGTTGCTTTATGAATCAATAACTTTAATTGTGTCGCATTCATTAAATATTCTTTGCAAGTTCAATGACGTCGCGAGGTCCAGTTTCTTCTTCTTTATTTGTTATTCACCAATAAGGTAGCATAGTTTGAAGTATAATAAATAAAAAGAAAGCTTAACTAGTTTCTGCCTGACGCCGATAGCTAAAGAGACTTGCTGCTTGTGAGCATCTGAAAAATGGCTAAGAAAATAAAATATCGATTGCATCTGGTTTGCGGACGAATAATGTTCACCATCCAAACGCCTGCAAATTCAGAAAATGATCTTATGTACACAAATGTGAGTGCAAGGAAGAGGGTGACAGACAAACGATTGTTAAAGAGCAGAAAGCATTTTTCACAAAGTACGATGGTATCAGCTGCTTCTGCTGTATCAAGACTTGGAAAATACCAGTCGTTTCCATACATGCCTGAAACAGTGTATTATTGTGAAAATGTCCTTACAAGTATTATTGCCAGACATTCGCCATATTTCAGACAACGATATCATTTTCCAACACGATGGGGCGCCCGTGCATCACTGACGTCATGTCATCCGACTGTTAAACCTGCACTCTCATGACGTACCAGAGTTTATCGAGTAGCAAAACTGTTCAAATAATAGTCCGGACCTGACTCCAGTTTTTTTGCTGTGGGGAGCTGTTCAGCAGAAGTATCGTCAAAAAATCAGAGACGTTTATCATCTTAAGCACGTTTTGTTAAACTGTTGAGATCAGTTAAGTCAGGACACAATAAACATGGCAATTGACCAACTGCCAAAAAGTCTCTCCCTGGTAGTCTTGCACAAGGTAGAAATGTTGATTTTCATCTCGACTGACAGATGCTCAAGAATCAGTGATGAATCAATGTTTATCGTTTATTTTAAGTGAAGCAAATATAGAAAGTAAACTTTAAAAGACCAGTCTTACTCTAGACAAAGCAGTGAACAATTTGATTTGATGTCCTACAAAACGTATTTCTATGTCATATACAGGAGATACAAACTTTCAAAATTGGTCCGTTTTTTGACCAACCCCGTATAATGACAGTATACTAATAGTATTATGGCAATTGCAGTTGGCATTCGTCAACCAGTCACGTTCCTATCTGCAGTGTCTGACTGTGAGATCTGCTGATCAAATCTAGCTATCGGTTGTTGTGTTTATTTCTTGCGCGCCAGCTATGCTGCGAACAGGTATTGCTTTTAGCGGTGTCTGTCTGTTTGTCTGTCCGCACAAAATCTCGAAAACTACTGATCATCGATTGATGTAACTTGGTAGGAATATGTCCCATGGTGAACACTAGAAGTGGTTGGAATTTGGTGACAGATGAGCTTGACTCTGAAAGCTATTTTCGTATTTTTCAACTCAGGCTACACGTACCTTTAAAACGGCTTGACCTATAACAACTTCATTTTCGGTTCGGAAATACATCTTTAAAATATCTAGGTCACGGTCCAGTTTCAAGCTCATGCGTTTAAGTTCAAGGTCACGGTAGCAAAAAAGCGACCGCGCGCAGGTTTGTGCTCCCCTCGGACACAGCTTAGGCATACTAATATTGATACTGGCACGACTGACTCAGTATTTGCACTATCTGGATATTGGTTGGAAAATTTTGTCGCAAAATTAGCAACAAACGCAGCAAACTTTGAGGGACTTAAAGAGCTTCGTCTAGGTATAATAGACTATACGCTAGCTACCAGTCGGCTGTTGAGCCTAAGTTAAACTTCCCACATATAATTATGTTGTGCGACCTTGATTTGAAATTTTCCAGCTGTTGGGAATATACTATAGCCTACTTAAGAGTAGTTACTGCCAGAGCCCATCACTGCTATTAGCTAAAACGACGACAAGAGGCGACTCACGTTGTTTCCTTCAAGGTCAAAGTGCGTGAAGTTGACGGTAATGCGGTACTGGGTGGGAGCGACAATCTGCCAAACACAGTTCTTGTTCGACGGATACAGTTCCGGGAATGACGGACTCTGAATAGTCCCGTTTGCCGCATCAATATGCCCGCCACACGCGTCTGGTGAACATGTTCATGGAACGTAACTATTAACTAATCAGTCTCTACCAAAACTAGGAGCCAAAGTAATTTGGCGAGAGCCGCATCTTGGCGAGAGCCGCATCAAATGCAAGCAGTGTTCCTGTACCGATACTGCATACAACAGCAGTAGCGATATAACACGTTCCGGTGACGCCACCTGGCGAAGATTCTCTAAGTCTGAAAACTAATATTATGTATATGATATTATGTTGGCAAAATTTTCCACATTCCCAATCCCCCTCCCCTTCGTAGTAGGGAAATATGGACACCCATCTAGCGCTAATACAATGTGCCTAGGGTCTCCCTGAGTCTCCATCCAGAACAGGACCTCGATCCGTTTAGCCGTTTTTGCACAGCTCAGCCGCGTGATAGACAGACTAACTGACACACCACGCTACGGGATCACTGATAAAATCTCGTTGTCGGGATGCGCCTAATAAGCGCAACATTCCACTTTGCTAGCAGGTCGCTAACCTGGCTGCTCGTGGTAGAATATTACCATATACTAGCGATTCTGCCTGCCCAGTCG
>Ga0126335_1002863_pt1 | contig 10521 bp, 11 predicted proteins | sample OlaspJWI45metaG_FD_108409 | JGI IMG/M metagenome (GOLD analysis project Ga0126335, IMG submission 108409) | Marine gutless worms symbiont microbial communities from Oahu, Hawaii - Olavius sp. 1 OAHU.JWI-45 metaG | ecosystem: Host-associated > Annelida > Digestive system > Unclassified | place... | reverse complement strand
TAGAAGCATGAGCGAGAGATGGAAGAAACCTGCTCAGCAAAGTCGAGATGTGGATCAATAATAAAGCCGAGATTGCGTGCAGAAGGTGCTGGTGAAACCGTGGAGTTATCGCTGAGTTTGATATCAAATACAATGTGCCTGAGTCTCCCAAAAATATTTACCCCATACAGAAAGTCGACCCGTTTAGGCGTTTTTGCATGGCGCAGGCAAGTGACAGACAGACAGACAGACCAATTCCCTGAGATAGACTGAGTAACTGATACACCACGCTACAGGCTCATTGATCACAGTAGCCCGTATCTCATGCATTCGATACTGCCTACAACTACTGCATTCGTCAAATTTCATGTAGGCCTATCATTGTCGAGCTTCGTAAAGGAAGCTTGCGCAGGTGGGCGCTCAACCTTCATCAATCTTCTGATCGTGAGTTTAGCGCTAAAATAATTAGCAATTATTTGCGCTGTTATTGGTCGCTTGCTCAAGCAGTCGCATGTAGGCTGTGTGTGGAGATACGCAATCGATGATTTATGAAATACAAACGTCGCCAATAATGGAAAGTTGATTACTCGGTAAATAACTTTCACTGACGTAATTGCTCCCCACACCTCAGTACAGGTTAGCAGGGGCAGATCAAGAAATTGTTTATGGGGCGAAGAAGTCCTGCACGTAGTGTGCGGCAATACGCTAGAAATGCAATGGAAAATATTAAACCTATATGCGTTTTGTTGGAAAATTTATATTTTTTCAGCGGAGGATAGTTTTGGAAATCGGATGACTTGACAAAGGTAGCGCCAATCAGACGTGAAACGTTTTAGGGACACAGCATAGTTTCGCTGATATGAACGGGCGGCCGCAGATGTAATTACCTCTTCTAGTCAAGCTGTGGTAAATGGATCGATTGAGTGATACAACGCTCAGTGTAAGCCTGTCGCTTTCTTGGTTTCTCGTGTACGGCCGGGTGAAGGCAGGTCTAACTGAATTGAAAAGATATGGCACCGGTAGTTGGCTGGCGTGCGTTACTGTTGGTCATATTTCTCATCTCGTTCATACAGGTGTCCGTGGCGCCGAGGGTTCGCTCCAGCCGTGGTGGATGGAATGGCGGAGTGGGATACAGACTGAACAGAATCCGACTTCGCAGTCACAATGAGAATCAGCTTGGACGAGGTGGCGGCGGCAGAGGCTCAAATACGATCATTACCAGTCCTCCAGCGTCAACTACATCTACTCCAAGGTCATAGTTGTACACTTCGGTTTATTGCGCCGCGTCAAACGCATGAACTGCGGTCTGTTGTGATTTGTGATCGATGATTTTGCAGTGCTGCATGTCTGTCTTTCTGTCTGTTACGCGACTTCACGCGGCTTCGTTGTGTAAACACGGTTGAACGGATTGAGGTCCTGTTTGGGGTGGAGACGCCTGGTAAAGAAACATAAGACGGGGTTCCGATTCGATGCGGCCTTCGCCAAATTACTTTGGCCACTTGTTTTTTTACTCAACCTGATCCAATCCATCAACTTGTAAACCCAACTTATAACAAAGCTGAGGCCGGTGGTTTCAGACTTGAGGCTTGGGTAACGCTTAATCAATCACCTCATTAAGGCTATTTCTGTTGCGAAGGAAGTGAAATATCAGCATTTTTAGAATTGTGTTGACCCAAAAATAGCAGTATACATGAACAGTACACTGTAGAGATGTCTTCCTTCGTTTAGCCTATACTTAATCGCTAACAATAAGTTTTTTGTGGTATCATACTGATAGTATGCTACGAAAACATATATATCAGCTGCGAAGTTTCGATTTGTATTTCTAGGATTTCTCCAACGTCCAACGCACCGGTAACGACTACCGCTGCATCGTCGACGCCGAAAACGGACGTGGCAGATACCAGTGGGATCGGAAGTAGTATTCCGACGACGCCGACTGTCGCCAGCATGCCGACTCAGACAACTGGACCGACCTCATCAAAAACACCTGTTTCTGGTACCGAAACGCCGACAATAACCGGAAGTAGTTACACATCTTCTACCGTATCAACTACAGTCAGCAGCCAGACGACCGCCACCTCCACCGGGTCTGTCGCTACAAGTGCCACATCATCGTCTAGAACAACGATGACATCGGCACCGAGTTCAACAGGAAGCGCGCCAACAACAGCGACGTCGGGAACTGTAAGCACTTCGACTGGAAATGGCGAAATCGTGACGACATCTGGCGCGACGTCTCCGACAACGATAACACTCAGTACGCTAATACTATCGCAAACGTCGACGACGACAACCAACTCCGTGAAGACGTCGGGGTCGACTATGACAACCGGAAGTAAATCGACAGCGACGGTCACGCCGACTATGACCGGAAGTGAAACAACGCACAGCATCTCCGAGTCAGAACAGTCGGGGACCAGCAGCCCTTCCACCGGCAGCATGGGAAGTACTGAAGCAACTACTCTGTCTAACATGTCAGCTCCGAACAACGTGTTTCCGCCAGCAACGGCAACTGGTAGCAGAAGCTGTACAGGTAAGATCGTACAAGTTTCTTTTTTCCAACTGTAAATTTAGTCTCGCGCCGCAGCGTTAGCTGCGAAGCGAAGCCTTTTTGTTTCACCAGTATGGTAAAGGTTTTCCTGCCTATAGGTATACTCAACTCTGCGGCTTTAATTATTGCGTTTGTGACAGAATCGATTGTTAGCAAACTACGAGAGTTATTTTTGAATGATTCGCAGTCAGCCTTTGACAGTATGAATTTACGAGAATCGTCTATTTCTTTAGCCAAGCGAACATTAATGGAAGTAATTGTTGGAGAGTGATCACTGCCTAGTGTGTCTGATAAAACTTCCCAATCGCTATTTGTTCCTAGAATATGACAGGTTATCGCTAAGTCTAAGTGTGATCTAGTGACGGTGTGATGGATGTAGGTTGCTTGTCCATTGTTTAGAACTATGAAGTTGTCATTATCTATTAAAGTTTCAATTATTGCTCCACGTAGTCTGTATGTGGACTTTTCCTGGAGTTCCTGGAGCGAGGCTGAAAATTTGAGCGCAATCGTGAAGCCAATTTTCGAATATTATGAGCCAACAAACGGACCGGCAAAGCCGTCAGAAGATTTGATATCAACACAAATAGCACAGGATAAGGCAACACAACCTGTCAAGTCAAGTTTATTACAGTCTTGTGGCCCGGAGACCAAACAGCAAGAACGCACAAGAACACAGTAATGACTAAAAGCCTAAAAATTAAAAAATACCTTTAAAAACCTTATAAAAATTCCTAACACCTAAGCAATACATCGCTTTTCGAGCCGTTGGCCCTTCATTCATTGCTATTCGCGAATGAGGCGAGCGCGACTGAGCGTTATATATACTGGTAGTCAACGCAAGTACGACAATGTATTAATTGGTCTGTTCGTCCGTCCGCTGTTCGCCCGTCCGTTAGCATGTTTATATTTACAGCCATGTCGTCGCGACGCCACCCAGTGAATGCAGTTAAACGCACTATCAGCCTATGCAGTATCCGTCCTTTTGTTACCCTCATATTCGAAATGACCTATTTAACAGTAAAACCTTGCTCCCTCATTACTATTATCCTTATTGCTACAATTGATAATGGTTCAATACAGTATGTCTGTGTCGCCCAGGGTTCATTAAAATCGACGCGCACTGCTACGCCGTCGTGAATGAGCAGTACATTTGGTTGGAGGCTAACGACGCTTGTAAGTCATTAAACGAGAACGCTCATCTTGCTGCAGTATCGTCAGACGAGAAGCGAGAAGCGGTTAAAGCCGTCTTCGCTTATATGGGTCAGTACCGGCGTTTTGGCTGGCGTGGACTAGTGGCGTGACTTGGTAATGTGTCGGACTTAATAGGTTGCGACCAGTGTTTGGCGCAGGTGTGCACTCTCATGCCTGCTGATAATGGTTCGAAAGTCGAGGTCTAAAGAAACCATGTGTTTTAAAACAAGTTTTTTTCGGTTCTAACATAATATTATAGTTTATAACGTTTCAAAAAGCTTTATTCACCATCAAATGGTAGCAGACATACACGAATGAGAAAATATAAATAAAATAAAATATAAAGAAACATATCATAGCTTAAACCTTAACTAACGAACCCAAAATTTCATGTATTATGCAATTAAGACAATTTATGGATATAAAAATAATGCAACAAGCTATGGCAACTCATAAATTTCCTAACAAAAATACCTTTCCTTATTTCTAACAGTTTACTGGGGATCAAAAAATAAAAAAATACGCGACAATCTGTTATAATGGACTGAACATTTTCATTAAAAAAGGATAACATAGGAAGTGACGCTACGGGATCATCGGTCGCAATAGGCCGGCCGCATTACATGCACGTTGTAGTGCATTCGATGCAGCCTAAAAGCATAAGTTTTTATATCCACTTCTCATCCCTTGTTGAGACTGTTCTGTATTTCAGACGTGAGCGTGTGCTTGGCGGCGTGGACGGGTGGTCAGCGTTCTAATGGGTCATCGGTGGTCATCTGGGACGGTGCTTCGTCCATCTTGAGTCTGCCGTCGTCATACCAGGCCGAGGACCTCCCACAGAGGACCTCCAACGACGAGGGAGAGTGTCTCCAGATTCAGCTGCTGTACAGCCAGACACGATGGGGCTTTGCTGACTGCGGCGTTAAGGCATGCGCCATTTGTGAGGTGCAGCCAGTGGAGACTTCAGACGAAACGGACTAAAACAATACCCTGCAGTAGAGGGTCATACCATTCAGCAGTATATCCTATCATATGTAGCGCAATCGTAACAATGCAGTGTACATTGACGCAAATTATATATCCCTTCAGATATATGTGACGTTCGAGTAGTTCCTCATCACTATGCCTCAAAGTCAAAGAAAGAAAACAATTAAACAATATTTCAAATGGCCAAAGTAATTTGGCGATGACCACATCAAATTCTCCCCTCCCCTCTCGATCACAGCATAGGAGGAAAAATTTTCCCCTCCTTCCTCATATAGGGATCAAGGCCCCCATCTAACACAATGTTCTTTAAGCCCCCCCCCCATCTTTTCACTCCGAAAAGGACCTCGATCAGTTCAGCTGTTTTGTAGGGCGCAGGCATACACGTTACAGACAGATTGACATACAAACACACCACGCTACTGTATCATCTTTCACAATTGTATTGTATTGTATTGTATTTAAATCAGGCAGCAGGACCAATAAAACATAAAAACACACAAAGTATACACAGTTACACACACAATCATACAAACACATTAAACCGCCACGTGATTACAAACAAGAACTTACCAAACAGGCCGAATCGATACATTTGATGCGATCTAAAAATCCGTGAAGCGGTGAAGTCATTTCGACAGGATAAGCAGGCCATGATGTAGGCCCTATGGAGAATGTGATTGTGACGGTGATGGGTATTGCAGATTTGCACTTACTTTTCGCTCACAACAGCAAGCGACTTTGGTGCATTTTGGGCTTTTAATGAACCTCATTTCAATAAATCACAAATGTCGCAAAAATACGAGATCAAAGTAAAAATTGCATTCGTCAACGTATTGTGCGGGTCACTAAACTCACTATGACAAATTGACAATACAATCGCCCGCATCTTTACACTCCGAAAAGGACCTCGATCCGTTCAACCGTTTTGTAGGCCTAGGGCGCAGAAATACACACTACAGACAGATCGACATACAAACACACCACGCTACAATAGTATACACACTGTAGTTGGGCTTACTGCAATATTATGAAAATTGTATATGCGATAATTTACTGTAGGCCCTATATCAATTTTTAAACAGCATTCACACTTGTCTTATTTTGTCCAACTTTAATAGCCTGTGGAAGTGAAAGTTCTGAGAAGCCAAATTTTAGGGTCGGGTGAACTTGCGGGGCGGATCTGCGCATAAATAGATCAAACGGCGGATCTAGATTGCGGTTGAAAATGCGGGGCGGATGTGCAGCAAGTAAGGCTAGTTCTGCTGGCCAATGTCAAGCCGATTTAAAAATTGCGGATCTCGCAGCTGCAACGAGTCTGTCTAAAAGGTGCTTATCTTCACAGTGAATCTATAATATCTAATATTTCTGTATAAATTTTGTAGACCTAGAGATTAGCACGTTTTAGACATCTGTGATCTTCATTATACACATTGCCGTTCAGTGATCGTCAGTCCGCGGAGCGGATCTGCGAAGTGGATTTGTGGATTTAGGTCTACTCTACACAAAATGTGGAGCCGCTGTGGGGCTGAGTTAAACATTGCGTATCTGCAACGAAGCTGTCTAAAAACGCGCTGATAATCACGTATAGATAGGCCTACGAAGTGACCGCCGGTCTGCGTGGCGAATCGCAGGGCCTAGTCGGCCGACTATAAGTCTGCGTCCAGTTCTGCGTAGCTAATTTAAAAATTGCAGAGACAGGTTGCAGATCCGCAATTTTTCTTCTGTAATATATATAATGTTTTCATTTTGTGTTTGCTTCTTTAAGCACTTGTCAAGTTTAGCACGTATTAAGTAACAAACTGAACATAACTCGTAACAAACTCACAACGTTCCATTCATAGACCGAATGCTGCACCTCAACAGTGCGGTGAATTTGTGAATCTAGGTCACATCACGGCTGACCGATCATAGACCTGGAAACCAGATCGGCAGATCCGTTCCGCCCCACAAATTCACCCGACCAAATTTTATAGTTCGAGCATCACTTATGTATACGATCTTGCTGGGTATGGTCATGGCCCACTCAAGCAGTGGGCCATGGTATGGTTCATAGAGGTAAACAAACAAACTTTGAAGATGGCAAGTTTGATACGAAAAGTGGTCAAGTTTCCGCTATTTCTACGGTAGTATTTTTCGTTATTGTATTTTAGCAGTATGTCGTGTATCTTATTTGCAGCGCGTGACATTTTGTCAAACTTCCTCTTTTACCATTATTGACCACTGGTACAACGTTACCACTGCGCACTGGCTAAAGTGCCGTCCAGACGGTGTGCAGCCACTTCTGTCCTGTGCCACTTTGGTTCATGGTCACTTCGGTCTAAGACCGACGTGCACGTCCACTTCGGTCTTTCGCCATTTCGGTCCTAGCCATGGACCATGTATCGTATACGTGTACACTACAACGAACTCAACAGTAGGTATCATATGAAAGCAGCATAAAAGTAGACGGTGGAGGGTGAAACTGTGCGACAGCTAATTGCTGCTAACTGCACGTAAGCCTATAGCGACTGGCATGGCATGCACGACGTGGTTTTTAGGCTGCATCGAATGCATGAGATGCAGACTATTCTTACCGATGTTCGCGGTGTCTGTCACGCGGCTTAAATTGGTGGCAGCACGTGCAGTGTACGCCGCGTGCCGTGTGCTCGGGGTCATTCGGTGCAGCCTTCGTCGAATTACTTTGACCACTTGTTATGACTAAATGCAGCTTTGGAGTCAAGTAGGCCTATAAGCTGTTTGGGGCTTTGGGACATATAATTAGCAGTCTAACTCAGTTAATTTCTAAAGTAACTTTCTACAGCAACTCAGGCCTAAGTGCATAGGCCTAGTGACTGACACAGATGCTGATCGTCGATGCTATCTGTTCGAGATCCAACGTAGCACACGTCATGGCACGTTGTGTAATGCACACGGACCTGTGTGTTCACTGTGAATGTATTTCTACTCATTATGCTGTTAAACGTTTATGAGTCAGTGATGGTGAATTCTGGAATTGGTCTGTTTCTCAACTTTTTCTAACTACACAGTTTACAAGTAACAGAACAAGATAATTAGGCTTGTATAATACACCTAAACCTTTTTCATTAACAGATGGGACATATCGTTACCGGTAATGGACTGCATGCATAATGACAATCTGGCTGGCAATAATTATCTTGCTTAGGCCTGTGGACAAAATTTGGCAAAACTATAATGCTTCGTGCACGAAGGATTTCAACGCCACTTTTGTTCCAATATATCTGTTTCAATCCTTGTCTTGTTTTAGCTACCCGTTACTTTCATAGACTTACGGTGTAGTCTAAGGACCAATATGGATTAGTTATGGACTGATCTGGCCAAGACTGCATCCTTAGGATTTCACTGGATTGAAATGTACCATGGACCAAAGTGGCAAAGGACGGAAGTGGCCGCACACCCCAGTAAAAAGTGCCATATTGCCACTACCTGAAGATTTGTCTGGTTTCCGACAGTTACACGAGGTTATCCATTTTGTTCTAAAGAACTTTATTCCTACTGCATCTTAAAAATATTTTAAATAAATGAAAGGTTCCAAAACAGCAAATTGGCAGGACAATCGTGCATGATTTGTGAAGTTTATTCCCATAGTTGTCACTGTTGTGTGTAGATCAGACTTACAGCAGCATTCAAAGCCATTTGTTGTGAATTCTGCACTAGTTTTTGCACGGTTATTGGCTCAACATAAGGTCCTGTTTGTGAAGATTGCATCTGATACACCACAATCATCAGTCTCAGCTAATGATGTGAACAAGAAGGAAGAGAAACGGTCTCGGCAGAAGACAGTGAGAGTGAAAGCGGGAATTTCCGGTCATGATCTGAACATTAAAATATCTCATATTTGTGAGTGGCTACAGAAAGGCAATCGAGTTTCTGTTTTCATATCAAAGAATAACAATAATCCTGAGGTGGGTTTTGCTTAGTGTCCATAATTTGCTCTTAATCATTGCATTGCCCGTTGTCTTTACAGTTTAGAAAATTGTGTCAGTTGTCTGCCACTAGTGCATTTTCAGCTGGGCATTATACCTGTAATTTAAGCCGCACCCCATTTCGCCTGCCCCTGCTATACTGCTGCATGGGCAAAGAATGCATGCTGCCCGCCCACACTGCAGTGTTCTACGCCGTCAGTGGTGAGGCCCACTTGTTGCTAATACTGCCCAAGGCTATAGGCTACAGCTGCCCAGTACTGCCCATGCCTCACCGGCTGGTGCTACGAGAAGTGATAAATGCCAATTTTTGACCCTCTACCCATGGCCTCCCAACTGTTTGCAGCTAAAACTGTCTGTGTAGTCTGAAGCTAGGAGGTGTACTGGCGCTTACGCTTCCCAAGCAGTAATGGACAGAGTCTGGCCACTAAGCATTTTTGTGCATTCTCAGCCAAAAATAAGGCCTCTGGTGACAATTACCTTGCTGAGATTTCAATCGTGCCACAATGCTGTATAAAAATTGTCAGAATGTGACCAGTACAAGGTGGCACAATGTCATTGCCATCTTGACGCAATGTGTGCTGCCTTCAGCCTATCTAGAAGTGCTGGTATACTGCAGTATTAGTGTTAAAGGTTTAAATGCTTTTGGCATGCTTCCAGATTTTATATGTTGTTTATCCTTTACAGGCTGGTGATAAAATTTTCAGCCAAGTGGTGGATGCGTCTAAGGATATGGCAACAGTTAAACAGGCCAGACGAACTATGACATCCACAAATTTTGTGCTTTTCCCGAACATCAGGTCTGGTTATGATGAACTGTCAAGCGATGATGCAGAAGTAATACAGAAGTCTACAGAAAAAGATGGACTTTTCCGACTCGATGAGCTGCAAGAACTACGTTCTAAAGAGAGTTTACCCAGCTCCGATAAGTCTTCAAACAAGTAGATTTGGTTAAATGTGGTAAATGTTTAATTGTGGAGCATTTTTTGATGGAATAACTGGCATTGTTGTATATCGTACTAGTATTACTCAGAATTGTTGGTTGTTTGGAATGTCATTTCTGATTTTGATTTTCACCCATAGGCTTAAACTTTGTTGGGGTCCTGTCACTCCTGTGCCCATTCCCAGACACTCGCCCTTCCCATTCTTGGTTTTTGGTCACTCAGTTTCACTGTTTTTTCCTCTCAATATTTGGATCTAGTTTAGGTCTGTACCAGTATACTACCGGTACCACTGATAGTTGATTTTTGCTACACTAGTAGTCACGACATGGCTGTCTGTGTGTCTGTCACATTGATGTATTGTGCCCAAACGACTGAGTCGGTCATAATGCAACCTTCACTAGATTATAGCTCAGCCATTCTTGTTTTCCCCATACCAAATATGAACTCGATAGCTCGGGGGAATCCCCCTTATTGAGGGCATCAAATGTTGGGGATACGTTATTCTCACAGTTGCCCAGCGTCCTCTGGCAATATGTTCATACAAGCATTCTGGCAGCATGTCAGCCATAGCTGAGCTCTTGTAACTAATAGTCTAACATTGTTGATAATTGGTTTGAGAACTCTGCATTTTAGATGCTTTAGAGAGATGTGTCATAATGTTATCTGGAATTGCATTGAGGCTAGGGTCACTTCATACACTTTCAGCATATTTAAGTAAGCAGGCAGCACTGTAGATGAATAGCTTTCTTCAGTTATAACAGCCAATAGTATAGATTCGTTCAAAAATAGGTTTGATAAATTCTTTAGTAATCAAGATATATTATATAACAACAAGGCTGAATTAACCAGAGTCGGCAGTAGGAGCCGTACTAATGTTTTATATACTATATAATGTACTAGCGATTCTGCCTGCCCAGTTGCACCC
>Ga0126335_1002862_pt1 | contig 10521 bp, 3 predicted proteins | sample OlaspJWI45metaG_FD_108409 | JGI IMG/M metagenome (GOLD analysis project Ga0126335, IMG submission 108409) | Marine gutless worms symbiont microbial communities from Oahu, Hawaii - Olavius sp. 1 OAHU.JWI-45 metaG | ecosystem: Host-associated > Annelida > Digestive system > Unclassified | place... | reverse complement strand
TTCCCTCTTTCACTCCAGTCCATCATCAGTAATCAGATGAGGCCACGGAGGTTGAGGGGTGCCTGGTTTAGTTGCCTCTTACGACATCCAGCCAGGAGACGGAGTGGGTCTATTCTAAGCCCCAGAACCCACACGGGGTTCGTCCACATGTTAGAATAAATGCAAGCAAACCGGCTGCAGTTGAACACTGCCAAAACAGAACAGTTAAGGCATGTGACACCTCTACAAGCAGATTATCTACCATGTGTACCTCTCTGCATTGGCTCTGACAAAGTACAGCTAGTGAGGTGCATGCGAAATCTGGGGATCTACATTGACAGCGACCTATCCATGAGATCCCATGTCTCAAAGGCTGTCTCAAGCTGTTTCACCACCCTCTGCCGGTTCCGAAGCATCCGGAAGCTGGTCAGTCAGCCAGTTCTTTTTTCACTTGTCAAGTCATTGGTCATGACGCGACTTGATTACGGCAGTGCGACTTTGGCTGGTCACCCCGGTCACCTGCTGGATCGTCTGCAGTCCGCGCTTAATGCCGCTGTGCATCTTGTCTGTTATGCGCAGAAGTACGACCATGTCACATATCTGCTCTGGGACCTTCACTGGTTGCAGGTTCTGGAAAGAATACAGTTCCGACGGGCTGTACTTGTTTTCTGCTGCCGTAACAACATACTTCCCCCATACCTCATCTACGACCTTCTGGACTGGTAAGGCGGAGTTGCTGCAACTACTACGTTCGGCTGTCAACAGCGCCTGGTCATATCTAGAATGCGACTCTGTACCGTCGATGACCGATCTTTCCGTGTGACAGCTGCCCGTGAATGGAAGTCTGCCAGCCAATACAGCTACTTTCCTGGACTCCTTCAAAAAACAATTAAACCATTTCTGTTCACAAATTTTTTTCCAGAACTTTAGTTTGATTCTGTACCATGTCCTAGAAGCACTTATGCTTATGCGATGTTATCTTTCCGTTGTACTACTACTACTGGCCTGTGCAAACCGTCCGACAAGTCTTATAGTGTTTCAAGTTGGACGTTAAGCCCATTCCAGCAGTGACAGGAGTGATGCAAGTTCTGGTTTATCTCGTTGTGGAATTCATGACGACAGAATTCCATTGGCAGCGCCGCCGCCGCCGCCACCCCTCCGCTGACATCAAAAGTCATGAGAAAACGGCGAGTGAAAGAGGTGGGACGTTAAGCCTTTTCCTTATGGACATCAGTTAATGTGAATTAATCTCTCCAACGAATTACACAATCTCTTTTGTAATTAATTTATTGCATTGTAATTATGGAACAATTATCTGTAAATTTTTGCACTGTTATATTTGTAATTATGTTATGAACTGTGATATTTTTTGACGGTTGTGATTTGAAGGACTCGGACAGAATGACAAAGTTAAAGGCAAAGAAGACTGCAGTGCAAAAGTCAGTGTGGGTACACAACAGTCATACTAAGTTCTCATTTCTCTTAATGACAGTAGTATATGAAAGCTTACGAATTTTTGTGGGATTGTAGTCAACGTTGGAGTGGCTTGTGAATAACTGGTCCAGTTGTACTTACAAGGCTGAATTGTTTCCAGTATATTCCTGGTTTCATTAAAATTAGGGCTGGTAACAATTAAAAAATTTTTAATAGTTGTTGTTGTTGTTGCTTATACTTATGAACTTAAAATTGATTTATTAATCGTTAATTTGAGTTAGTGCGGATATAATGCAGATAAGATAATGCTCTAATTGTAATTATCAATCGTATTGAAATTTTCAACGTTACATCACACAATAGACTACAGAGTTACATACGTTGAAAGTTAGGGACACCAGTGTCGAAGGCAAACCAGCATGTTTAACGTATGCGGATCGAGTGAAGAACGTCTTTTGTTTACTATGTAACCGGCGGAGCTGAACAGCCTCTCGCATGGCACTGATGTAGCTGGTACACAAAGAACATTCTTCGCCAGCTGTGCCAATCTCGGAAAACGGTTTTCATTTGTCTTCCACCACATAAGTGGGTTTTCACTGTCTGGAAGCTTTTTCTCAGCCTAGAAACGATCTAATTCTTCTTGTACTTTCAGATCAATTAATCTTTAAAAATAATTTTAATTGTTAAAATTTTTTATAGTTAACAATTAAATTAATCATTAATATCTGCAGCTCTAATTAAAATGTATCACTGTAATTGGTGATGTGGTGTAGTTGTATTGTTGTGTGGAATCAGGTCTTCGTCATCAGCAGCTCTTTGCCAGGAGTTGATGGAATCTAATCCGCTGAAGAGACTTCGTTCTACTCAGCTTCCACGGTCTGTTCAACTTCTTGGCATTTCTTTGTCTTTGAATGCTCATTATGTTTGAAGTTGACTGACGTTCGTAAAACAGTATTATTGAAAACGTTACCATTGCAGGTGCTACTTAAATGTAATATTCATTTTTTCAACTTTTTTTGTAAAATTTACTGTTACATTGTTTAATCATTCATAGCCCTGTTTTTTCTTGACAGCTATCTGGAGATTTTGACAAATAGCTGTTGAAGTTGTATTGTGGCATATGCTATGCACTTGATAATTAAGGCTTTTACTGTTTTTATATAGCTGTAATTCTGCTTTTATTAATCACGTACACTGCCACTTTTTCTAAAAAAAGGTTAAAAATTCCTATTGCTTGTACTTATGAAAGGAGTAAGGAGTTGAGGGAGAGACTAGGTATAGATGACATAGCATTGATATTGCAGCAAAACAGGCTGCATTGGTATGGGCATGTTCTGTGAAAAGATGATGATTGGGTGAAGAAATGTATGGAGTATGAAGTTGAGGGCCCTAGACCAAGGGGAAGACGAAAGAGGACCTGGAAAGAGGTTGTCCGAGAGGACTGTAAAACACGTAAAATGAACAAAGTGGATGCTATGGATCGTTGTAAATGGAGAAAGGTGTTAAAGGCTGTCCGATGACCAGGATGGGTGAGTGTTTCTTCTGGTACCGGCCTACCTCTCTTGTTGTATGTCTGTCTGTCATGTACTACGTGTACGATTTTTGTAATAAATAAATTAATAAAGGCCGTTAAACGGTTGTTGTTGTTGCTTATACTTATGAACTTAAAATTGAGCTGCCCTATGTCGTGTAACACTTTCAAGTAGGTTTTACTAGCTTTAGGCTCCTTAAAATGCATGAGGTGAAGACTATTGTTACCGATGTTTGTGGTGTCTGTCCATCAGGCTCTCATTCTGTCATGTGGCTCAACTGTCTGTGGTGCATTTGTGCAGCCTTTGCCAAATTACTTTGGCCTCTTGTCTTCTACTGTAATGGGTGCCTTGCAGATGTATTTGCTGGGTTTAGGGCAATGAACATGGATCTTAAAACCCCGACATTTTTGAGTCATGAAAATCTGGATTCATGACACCACATGTGTGGTCTGTGCTGCAGATCCCCAGGTGGTACGCCGGTTGTTAACCCCAGTAAGGCAGCCCTTGGCCAGAGCACCGACAGCCTGACGTGGACAAACCCACTGAACTCGCCGGAGCCTCTGCATGCCCTGCTGCTCCGAACACTGACTGAGAAGTTCCGCAACATCCGCAGTCCAAGTCCCGTCCACTCCGGTCCCAATGCCGCCAGTCCACAGGCTTTCAGTCCGTGAAAGTTTTTGTGCCTTACTGAGTGCAGCTATGCCTCGTCAGTTTGTGCAATGCACTACATTATCGCTCATCCGTGGGACTTGAGGAAAATATGTGACTTTTCTGTGTAAAAATTTTGATAATTCTCCGAACATCAGTTCAGAATATATTCGTGTTTACTAGTAGTTACTACTTAATGTCATATTGTATGTACAATACACGAATGCATAACGCTAACCGACAGAACTAACCCTAATACCTTAACCCTGTCACTAACAACACACTTTTGTTTTCATAATTTGGGACAGAGGCTGCTTCGTTGGATAGCTTTGAACGGGCTCGTCGATTGTGTCGTATGCTAACTTTATCTTCTCCTAGACTGTTGCAGTGCTTTATTGTGTGCTGGAAAAAGGAATGCTTACGTTATCTGTGGTATGCAAACTAACCACTGTTGCAGATGTTACAAAGCTTTCAGCTGGTTCAGATTGTGCACTTGCAGCACATGCCTATCTGTACATTAGCTATCACCGAGATGTTAGATAATGTATTCTATTTGAAACTCTGCCAAGTGCTTCTTTTATATTCGTATTTACTTGTCTATTAGTAATTTCTGATTCTCCAATCTTAGAAATTCTTGTAAATAACGAGTCGTTGGGAGTCAGAATTTTGCCACATTGACGATGAAGTCCAAATTCCAAATGTAGGTATGTTCGGTAACGAGATGTTTTTTATACTGGTGTTTTTATTCAGATGTAATTGTAGAGCTTTGTTTTGTAGCTAATCTATCATTCGTATGTGCTTGGACAGTTTTTTTAACACACTGGTTATTGTGAGTTTACACTGCTCAAACGTAACTATACAACTGCATTGATATCTGGTAATGTTTCACATACTTTATAGTCTTCAGCTACTTACATTAAAGACAGTACAGTAGTGTTGTTCACACAACACACGTCATACCATTTTCCCACACATTAGTAACGTTTTTGTGCCATTCATGAACACATCGTCAACATTCTTGCAACGAACAATTCATCAGTCGATATAAAAGTCTGCAATAATATCAAGTCTGTTATGAATTCTAAGCACACACACACACAAACATTTTGACAGCCTTTTGTACACCTCGGTCATCTAGCACTGTTACATGTCTTCAAAAAACCTATGAACAGAGCTACACCTTTAAACCACTGCATGGCGTCGACTCTATGAGCTCCATATTTGTTATCATTGCCCGTTCTTTTCTCTGGTCAAGTAGGATGCAAACCTTACTCCTCTCTCTTGCCTCTCGTGCTACAAAGTGGCTCACTTTTAATGAATGTTGGGGTCTGAAGATCTGCACAGGATCCAACGATTAGCAGACTGTATAGACGTCTACTTAAAACGTACTTGTTTGCGCGTTACTAGTGCATCCGACGCATTAGGGGTTCTCAACGTTTATGCGCTATACGAATCTACTCACTCACTCACTCTGTCATCGCATCACATCAGTGCAATAAACTGGCCACACTGAATACAGGAGACGTGCACTATTGCAATCAATGATCCCATACTATGGGAATCTTGAATGTCACGGGTGACTGTTCTTACTCGTTGCCAGGTGGTGCCACTTCACTGTGGCCAGTATAATTGCAGTCGCCACTTGTTCAACGTTCAGCCTCGGGTGTACAGTCAACAGTGTGGAACATCCTACTGGACTTCTCCAGGTTTAATGGGTGGGTGACCACCAAGAAGCTACCCTTGGAGCATGATGTATTTGTATGAACAATAGTGCAACCTATTAATCTAACACATCATTAAGAAAACTACACAGAAATACAGTACCTGCTCTGCAGTGGCAATGAATGGTTTATACCACCATTACAATCATTACCGGGTGGCACATAAAAAACGTCCCAAATTTGTTGCATTGTTGTACTGTGCATCATAAGTGGAGAATAAATTTGTTTTGTCAGTAGTGTAGTATTATGCTTTCTCTTGCTTGCTTGCAAATTTCATTGACGTCATTAGTGATCTCATGAATTTATTTTATTAATGCAAGCTGACCTGGAAGATGCATTTATGCAAAAAAGAGAATAAAACCCGACATATCTGACTGTATTGCCAAAGCAGGCAGTTGCTACAAAACTGGTGGTAAGTGAACAACTGAGGAGACCTACATAAACATTCCACAGACTTCTTTGGTGTCAGAATGCCGACCAATGACTTTGCGTTCATGTAAAACAGTGCACTGCACCATCACATTGAACCCAAAGCAACTCGGGATTTTCTCCGAAAAGTTGTTCCTGATTTCAATTATGGTTAGTGTGGTGCCATTCTTCAGGCAAAACTTGTGTATGAACGGCAACATGAAAAATATGCTAATTTATATAAACTTGAGAAAGCAATAAGACAAAATGGAATGAGATAGTTGACCAAACTATAAAGAAGGCTATTTTGCAGTGCAAAAAGTGTAACGGCGACGGACACCAATTCAACATGTCTTCAGTTGACCGCTTGTTAATGCGGTCGATAACTGACTAAAATACTTCGTTTTTTGCATTTTGACATGTATCACTACTTTGCTAAGTATCCTGTAGTTTCAGTATGATATGTCAATGTTAGTTTTGGTGCATCTATCAATGAATGTTTGCTCACTGAAAATATACATTCAGTTTTTGTTTAAGCACAGTTCACCGTCATAAGTTCGGGACGTCATGCCACCCAGTACTTTTTTTCGAAAGAAGTCACATGGTGTGTGTGAGAAGACTTCAAATGTCTTGCACAAATCAGACGTGTCTTTCAAAACAACTGACTACACTGACTTATAAACTAGCAACTACGAAGAGAAAATGTGCTCGCATAAAACACCCTACCACACAAACTGACCACAGAGAAGAAAAAACGGCCTAAATTACTGACTGGCCCTACAGCTAATTATGCCAATGTGCACACTCCCGGTACAAATTACGGGACAGTATAGTTCTGATAATCTTCCCTCCCATCCAGACAACTGTCAGAACTCAAACTTTGTGCATGAACCATCATCTCTAACTTCAAGAAACATTTGAAATCTAATCTACTTGAAATTTCACTTCTGCAACATGACGTTTTTATGTGAAGCACTTCTGAGGCGGTTTGTGTTGCATACAACACTGTAAGATGTCTCCTTTACTTATCTACTTGTTTACGAGAAGGGAGGGTGAGTGAGTAGAGGATTAATGTCCCACTCGACACTTTACAGGTCATTTCAGGGAAGGGCAAAGTCAGATGAACACGACGGTAAGCAAAGCGTACACTTGCCAGGTGGGGGGGGGGGCAACAAATCATGATTTAGAAACGAAAATATCATGCCCATAATCACATATCCAAACAACAAATTAAACTACAAACTACCTACTCATGATATCGATAACAAAAGTATACACAATTAACTGAGTTAAATATCACTATACGTAACAAAATAAAGGCTCGTCACATTAAGATCATGACACTGTGCGGATGGTGTGTAACTAACGTAGAACACCCCACGTTGATTGTGCTTATCATCAAGTTAGTTTTACTGTTGGTAGTTTAGTCCAGTTAGAATAACGAAAATATTGAAAATGGAAACGACTCTGACATGACAGCACTGCCAAACAACTACAAAAAACTGGACGCCATGGTAGAAGATGATGACCACAGATCATCTAGAGAAAATTGACAAGTACGGTACATCTGAAGCAAAACGGAAGTAGAGCAGGATAGGAACCAGTGTCTGAAGGATACTCTGAAGCAGTGTGATATCACATCTTCTCAGCTGGAAACGCTAGCAAGTTACTGGTGATCCATGTGTAAATCAGCAATACAAGATATACAATGTAAAGATCCACCATCTACCAGTGACTTTTAGTGCCAGATCTGCCATTGGAAGTGTCATTCATGCATTGGACTCCGTGTCCACGACAAATCTCACTCGTGATGATGAGAACTGTCACATCGATGGGCGACAGCTCAGTCCATGGATTATCGCTTTTGCAAGAAGACATTAGAACGTACTGTAACTGGGTAGTAGCATATTAGTGGGAAATTGTGGGTTAATGCTAAGGGTTAGAAAAACTTGTGTGGGATGCCTCGAAACTAGAATAGATGCTGTGCTACCAGTGTGATGACAAATTCACTGCGGAGTTCGGTGGACCAGTAGCAACACCAGGGTTTGCCTCAAACATTCCCACATCTGCATCCACCTCCACAGCAATGGTCCAGCGACTGGGTGCATTCAGTGATGAGATTCGGCCGCGGCATTCCATCACTGGTCTCGTCGTACTGGCCATGCGTTGGACTCCACCGGAGTGATGAATGTTCAGCAAAGCACCACTACCACTGGGAAGACTCAGGCTGTGGCAGCAAGATTCACCCAGTGAAGAAGCCGCTTGTCCCACATCATCCTCACACATCAGAGGACTTCCAGCACGAAGGCATGGTGGCGTTTCCCCTGGCTGATCTGCATCATCCGAAGGACGCCGATTTTCCTTCTGACGTCGCTGCCAGCTTGACACCGATCGGCGCTTCGTGCGCTTGTGCATGCTGGCGACACGAAGTTCCACTGCGCCTGCTTCCATACTTGGGTCCGGTGACTGGCCAGATGTGTCTTCTGAAGTGGTCCGGATGATGTCACTTGGTCCTGAGCTGCTTGGACTAAACTCGCTCGTAACTTCAGCAGCAACTGCCATCAGGGCATCTTCCAACGACCCAACCTTGGAGAGGCGAAGAAAGTTTTGTCTGCTTCCCTGAGATGACGACTGCTGTACATCGACACTGCTTCCACTACCCAATTCCTCATCCCCGCCACTAATCCATCCGGCATCCATCAACTTTTCATCATCGCTGACCTCAAGGTCCGTATCCGCAAGTCGTTTCATACTCATTGCCAAACGACTGTTCTCTGTAAAGCTCACTACCGTGCCCTGGCCAGCGACTGATTCCCCTGATTTGCCGGAATGCATGCCCGGATCCATTCTCGATCCCGTTGTATCCCCTTCACTCTTCCCATCAGCTTCCATTTCAGCAGTTCGAACTGGATCTTTTGGCACGTTCATATCCCGACTGGTGGGGTTTGCTGGAACTGTCAGGCGAACAACTATGGTTGTGATGTTGTCTGAGGAACCATTGTCTTTGGCTGCATGGACAAGTCGCTGGGCCGGAGTTGACGACGTATCGGTTTCATCACTCACAATTCTCGCAGCATCTTCGTATGTCAGTTGGTCCCAGAGACCATCACAACCCAAAATCAGCCAGTCTCCAGTCTGGTATTTAACTGTTACAATGTCCGGTTCACTACTGATGCATGGCTTATGAAATGCATCACCTACAGACAGAAACAGATTGACAAACAATAAATGATAAGGAATTGTTATACGCAAGACAATTCTGCGCCCGCAAAAAGCTGGTTTTAGGCTATTAACAATACAGATTATACAGTCTGCACATAGCCACATTGCAAGACAGTCCTGCAAATAGCCCATAAGGTGGTTTTAGGCTATACTCCAGACTGTCCTGCACGTATGATGGCTTTTGGCTATTCTCAGGACAAAACTGCATACAACAAGTCCTCATAATAGTCGCAGGACCGTCCTGCATATAACATCAGCCTAAGTGATAATCTGTGCCGGCAGAGTGGACTGTTAAATTATGCCACAGAGTGACAACAAGTTCGTCAAATTCCGATGAAGGTTGTAGTACTAGTAGTGATCTGCAGTGAAAGTTGACGGACAGATGAATCACAATGGAGTTCGGCAATGGACTTAACCCATTAGCTCTGATGACTTTTGGTCACCGTGGAGCTAAAATAGTCAGAAATGCTGAAATCAACAGCAGCCTACGGGTGAACTTGCGCTCCACATAGGTCGGCTTGGTTGGAGGGTCAGCAGAACCTTGGCACTTTTCAACATTCATTAGATGAACTGAGTAAACTCTTGCGGTGACTTCATCATAACAGCAGCATCACAAGCACCGTCAAAAGTATTGTTAAGCTGCATCGACTGCACAACATGCATTGTGTGGCCTATTTCGACTGACGATCCCATGGCAGAGTGTGTCTGTCATGCAGATGTGCTGTTTGACAATGACTGAATGGACAGAGGTCCAGGTTGGGGTGGAAACTTGCACAGCCAAGGCACATTGTATTAGATGGGGGCACTGATCCTCCAACAGCAAGGTGGGGGTTCAATGCGGCCTTTGGCAGATTACTTTGCCCCTTGTTATTACTACACCATGGTCCACAAGAGCATCCACATTTTTTGTTCTACTGTAGTTTTTACAGACATCGACCGATTTCTATAATATTTGGCACACACTATACAGAAGGAAATTGCAGCACAACTGTTGATATGTCCACTTCAGATGCATAATGTGACCACACTACCTTGGGAAAAATGAATTTGTTGGGGGACCATTTTGGCCGATTTGCTCCATCAACAGAGCTGTTAAATCAACTTCAAAACTATACGAAATCTGACCGATGAAAGATTTTAACTGTTGCATATTATCGCAACATTGTGCCGATGCAAGAGATGCTGTCATCTACTCATACCATTGCCATGACACTGACAATTTACAGCAAAACGTCAAGGGCCATGGACATAATAAGAACTGTGTATTACATCCACGGCAAGTGAGGTGATATAATTAATTTTTGCTGTTTTAGATGTGTCATTTAACAGTGGCCAGTACACAGTGATTATAAAACATATTTTTGTACATTAACATCACTGACAATAAACAAAGCATACCTATTGCCCGCGACACAGACAGAGTGCCGTTAACTCTCCAAGCTCCAATAAATATCACACAGCCTCCCTGGTTCTCAATTCTCGTCTTTTCACTCTAGACACACATGTCTAAGCTTCTTCACTCACAGATTAAGTTGGTTACAGACAAATCAATTAACACTGCCTAGGTAGCTCACGCC
>Ga0126335_1002861_pt1 | contig 10523 bp, 8 predicted proteins | sample OlaspJWI45metaG_FD_108409 | JGI IMG/M metagenome (GOLD analysis project Ga0126335, IMG submission 108409) | Marine gutless worms symbiont microbial communities from Oahu, Hawaii - Olavius sp. 1 OAHU.JWI-45 metaG | ecosystem: Host-associated > Annelida > Digestive system > Unclassified | place... | reverse complement strand
TATTTACAATGCGTGCAGAAAAAAATGCTTTCGTAAGTCGTAATGAAATGAATGATTTTGTAATTTATAGTGGTTGCCTCTGGTGTTAGCTCTTTCGTTGAAAATAAGATCAGGTGCTACTGTCAGCGTTCAACTTAAAATGCTTTCGTGTAGGCCTAGTTTACATCAGTAGAGCGCAGACAGTTGCAACATTATAGTACTGGACTTTCAGCGTATCGAAATGTGCATTATAATTATTAATAACGTACCTTATTAGCCATGATAATATTCCGCGCACAGTGAATATAATAAAATTTTACAAACAACCGGAATTAGTACGCTATGCTATCTAAATCGAGATTGTAATTTGTAACGACTAACAGTAAAGTTGTGTCAACCGGCATCCCAGATTCCGGCAGTCACAAACACAACATTATACCAATACCACTCTTTTGCTATTTGTATAATGACAATAATTCAGGATTTGTGCTGCAGTACAAATAAAAAATCATTATCATAATAACAAAACGTTTTATCACAGCGAAAAAAATTAATAAAGGATAAACTCTATCTGTGCCTCTCTAGTCATGATCACGTGATTTCCCAGTGTACATTGGGATATTTGTCAAGATGTTTGTTGTTTGTTTTGTCAGCTGACAGTGCTGATTTTGCACGATATAGCGACATCAGACTGGAATAGAAGTCAGGCATGTGTTTTTGAAATGTTTTATTTTAGTGTTGGATATGAAAATCAGAGCTGTCAAAGATCGAGTGTAACAGGTTGAAGAGAATTACTGGAACGACATCATCACAAAACTAAGAGCAAACTAAAATGGCTGTGGATATAAATAGAATACCACTACATGTATATCTGTATATGTATATATGTATTTACGTTTACATATAGTAAGTTTCAGATTCTTTTTGATCTCTAAATATAACAAATAACAAGAACCTGAAAAACTTTCGTGTTAGTACTGTGAATGTGAATGAGTGCAAAAAGTTTTCATTACTCAGTTATATTTGAGAGGAATTGATAAATACTTTTGATTTCTGCAGTATTTTGTACCCCGCTCCACGGACAGTGTGGGGGCCATCTATAGTAATGGTTTGCATTGTTCGTCTGTCCATCCGTCTGTCACACGAATATCTCCTAAACTAAACGAGATAGACCTATGGTTGCTGTGAAACGCGAGTAAGAACTTGAGCTTCCCAATTCAGAATCTGACATCAGATTCACAATCAGAAGTATGGTTCCGCCATTTTGGGCAGTCACCACAGAAAACTGAAAATGGCGGATTCTGGTGGCGAGTGGAGTAGAGGTGTTAAACTCAAATTTTTTCCATAATTAATGTTTGTTTTATGATATTTCAATAGCAGTCGATGTTTAATATGATGGCGTTAAATTTTATTGATTACGCTCACGGTGAGATGTACATGCGGCAGTTGTTGGCCTAGAATTTCTGTGTATTCAAAACAGTGATAAAAAACCTCTAATTGTGGAGCTAATAAATGGTCATTCATTCTTCTGTAAGAATATTAACACAACTTACAGCAAGTAAAGTTTTTATTGAGCGTTTTGTAAAAGTTTGCGTTGTCGCACAATATAAACAAACCATAGGGTCATTATGAAGTGGGTCTTACTGGCGGGGGATAATGTTGGATATGTTGTATTGAAGCACACAGGACTGGAAAACCATTTTTAAAGAAAACTTTTTTTGGTTTTAAGGTTTTTAAAAGAATTATAAGGTATTTAGGTTACTGTGTTTTAAGGTACAACAAGACAGTGCTTTCTGAGTGCATGAAAGATGCCTGCCTGAAAACCGATGGCACAGTTGTTGTGTACACAGTGTGGACTATTGACAGCATGCTCTTAACAACCGTTGTTATCAGCAGACTGTGGAGCTGAGTTTTTAAATGACCCGCGCCCACAGCAAATGATTGCGGCAGCTGATCAAAGGCTTAATGTATCAGTACATCACACTGTGAACAATGGGAGGCTTGTAGTGGTGCAGTTTACAGCTGTGACCAGATTGAGAGCCGCTACTTGCAACCTATCGATTATGTGCCACCGAAGTCGATCCTCAGTTTTAACTTTGAATATTGAATGTTCGAAAATTTCGCTTTACATGCATAGAGTGGAGTTCATGGGACGCCTGTCATCTTAGCCTTAAGGAAAACACCACGACATGGAGAAACCCGATTGGGCTATGAGATGGCTATCAGCCTGGCTGTAAGATGGCACTACACTAAGCACCATGGTGGGCCAGCTGTCGTCATGTCCTGTAACCGATGATACCTTGTTGGTGTGAAGTGGTGCATTAGGTCTGTTTTTTTTCAAATGGTTAGACCCGATCAGGCTGATTTACTAACGTGACAGATCCTTTGGGCTGAATAGGTCTGAACCGGCAAAAATGAATGGTTTTAAGTCATTGTTAGAGCGTGACTATTTCCATTTATTTGTAATTACTGCCAGAAATTTGACTATCTTCAGAATATTACACGATTTCACATCACTTACCTGTGAAAACACTATAAAGTAACTAAATGCAAATAAATGTACTTTCCATATCACCTTCTGATGCCATCTGCGTATTTCATGGGAAATGGACATGACCCGGCATGAAAAATGGCCGGCCTCTGCAGTCTGGCCAAATATGGACCGGTTCGACCGGTCTGGGTCTCGATAAAAAACACAGGCCAATTTGGCCAGTCTGGTCACACAGTAAAAGAGATTGGGCAGTTACGGGCCAGATCAGTCGGTCCCAGTCCGACTAATGAAAAATAACACATCCATTATTGATTGTGTTTAGAAAATAATTTGCAGATAAGCATGACTCGACTCGTTACTTTATTTTTTTTTGCTTTGCGTGTTTTAGTTTAATGCAACAAAATGAAGATTCCACCTCTAAAAGAGATGGAGCCTCTGCCACCAGTGCCTGAGCTGCCAGCGTGCAGTCACATTGAAGCTGTGGCAGATGTGGTAGATGAAATATGCGAGTTGTCCTCTGACTCTGATGTGGACGATGCAGACATACAGGAGGGTTCTTCTTTAGCATCAGCAGGAGCCGGTTCCTTTCTCGACATCGATTTGCCGAAGGTTTGCAGTCTTACGTACAACGTTGTTGAGTTCATGTTTTATTGGTTGTGATGCTTAGTGGACCTAGCGGCATGGGATATTGTATTTTGGGCCATCATAAAATCATGTTAGGCCTACTGTAACGTCATGAGTTGTGTTTGTCACCGTTACAGTAAATGAAGAGTGATTATGATTACATTATGAGACATTACATTTAGGATTGCATTTGCCCGTAGGTTAATAAATGTTTCATCTTGTGTTCGTATTCTGTATTCTTTATTGTCATTGAGTATGCTACTATAGAAAGTTATTATTCTGCCCTGTTACATATTATGGTGATATACTGAAAAAATGGCCATATTGTGTAACTTACAGGATGAGCCAAAACCATCTACATCTCGACAGAGCCCACGAAATTCTGACTCCAGTCGACTCGACTTCCTGTCAATGCCGTCGAGAGCATTTGAGAAAGCTGAAGAGCTTGCCAGACGGGTGTGGGCTGCGGGCTGGATGGTGGTGCACCACAACCACCTACCGAAGTGGTTGCGAGATAATGACTTTCTGGTCAAAGGTCACAGGCCACCAATGAACTCCTACTGGAAATGCTTCAAGTCGGTGTTTCGTGTTCATACTGAAACCGGCAACATATGGACTCATTTGTTGGGTATGGATGTATTTGGTGTTTAGTGACAAACGATGTAGTTTGCCATACAACATATTGCTTGTCAAATTCTTTCAAAAAATATTTTCTGCAATGCAGAATTTCTCTCGTCATCATCCAAAATTATGTACAATCAACCTTAATTGCTTTAATTGGCTCCAGTGTAACCAAAGGCCAGTGTTGCTGATGGTCGCTGTCGTCATACATTTGTCCCTATGTCGGTCCCGGAACTTTTCTTTGCTGTTATATTAAAATGATACGTACGTGACATTGGTGTTAGTCCGAGAGTGTTTATGACATCTTGACCAAACTTGGCAACAATGAGCTAAAGCATTAAACATTATACATGTAGAGCCATTTTTGGAACTTTGCATCAAATATGCAAGTTCGGGCTATTTTAGAGTTTTCTTATCTTGGGGATCTATCAGCTGGTAGGGTGCTTTGTCAGTAATAGAACCACACAAATAGCAACTCCCATTAGTCTCTATAACAACCATAACTTCTTACAAAATGCAGGGTAAGTAGTTGCTTTCGTTTCAGCGATTAGTTTGCATTGCAACTATTTTGTTTCAACCTATGAGCTTGTTCAAAATTTTTATTACATTTTAAAATCAGTAGTATTAATGTTAGATTCATAATTATGTTATGTTAGATCATAATTTCTTGTTTAATAGTAATATTGGTAGAAAAAGATGGCTGCCATCCTGCATCTTGGATGTTTGAAAGAATGAAATGCTGAAATGTTTGCTGGTTTCAGGGTCAATTGCATTCACAGCCATCGCTATCTATTTTGTGTCACGTCCATCTCTTGATATACAGTGGCAGGAAAAAGCCATTTTCTCAGCATTTTTTGTCGGTGCAGTTTTATGTCTGACATTCTCATGGATGTTCCACACCGTCTACTGTCATTCAGAGCGCGTTGGACGCTTTTTTAACAAGTATGCCATTGCTGTTAATATCGGTGAAGCTTTGTGTTTGCTGTTCAACATGTGCTCAGTGTCTACGAACATTTTAGTTGACTCATATGCTTGTACGAAGGGGGTCGTAGACTTGCATATAGTAGTGTCGATGGGAACTTTGATGGCTGTAACAACACTAGGCACGTTTTATCAGTCCTGCATGTTGTTCACCATGTCGGCCATTGTGAAGGCACTTTAAGAGAACAAACTACAAACTGTTGTGAACTATGGCACCATTAACACATTTGTCATCATAAATTGATGACTGACTGACACCGGTTTATTGATATTGATTGCTTGTTCGTGACATTGCTGATGCATTGTTTTCCAACTGCGTCTGTAGACTAGACTACTGCGGCATTGCATTGCTGACAATGGGATCCTTTGTGCCGTGGCTCTACTACAGCTTCTACTGTCGCACAGCACCAAAGCTTGTCTACTTTATTGCAATATTTATCCTCGGGACGTTCTGTATAGTCGTCTCAATGTGGGATAAGTTTGCCGAACCTCGATATCGCCCCGTTCGTGCAGGTATAAATTTGTATTTTTAAGTGACGTGTTTTAGAAACCCGACATTCTCCTGTAGACAGCATCTAAGCTGCGATGATAGTTCGAAAGATAACATTCCATTGTTTGTATCTTTGTTTTGTTACGCTAAACTACATTACTCAAAGAATTAACTTATAATTGAATTACTTTTTTTGGGAAATCCAGTGAACTTAACAGTCTTCATTAGCAGCTGCATGTTTATTGTGTATGTTGCTGTTATTATGGTTGTGGTTTTTTCTTATTGCTATGATTTTTATTGTTATAAACAGTTAATATTCATATAATATAGACTTCAGTTAAAGTGCTGAGAACTTGATATTGGAAAAGACGCAGCTGATTGGCCAATGTTGTGTATAGGTGTTTTTATTGGTCTTGGTCTCAGCGGTGTGATTCCTGCGATGCATTATGTCATAACGAACGGGTTTCACGATGCAATTTACGAAGCTGCACTTGGCTGGCTGTCGCTCATGGCAATACTTTACATCATCGGCGCCGTTATATACGCTGCTCGCATACCGGAACGAATCTGGCCTGGCCGCTTTGACATCTGGGTATCAGTGTTTTACCAAATTACCATTAGTGTTATTTCAGGTATTCATATGTTTGTAAACTGCTGCAGCAGCAGCTATGGGAGTTAAAGTGTCAGGCATTTTGAGATAATTTATAGTATGACATGGTTCATTGTGGTACGTGTATGTAAAATTAACCAGCACTTAACAAGACTATAACAGTAGCAAAAAGAAATAAAAAAATCAATTCAAGATGCCAATATGGAGCTCAGTTATCATTGAAGCTTTGGGATAAAAATTGATCTTTAGTTTGATCTCTTTGCCTCATGCATTGAGCATGAAGGAAGAAAAACATACATGGTCGTGGGATTAGACAAACAGCATGAGTTGAAGTCGCACACAATATTCATAAAAAGTGGGCAATTTCCAGATGCAAACTGGCTTGTAGTTTAGACAGCACTTTAGCCTCAAAATTAAAGTACAGTCTAGGCGGTAATAGACGGTTCTAGGAGGTAACTTTTTATCTAAAGTACTGTCCATATGCAAGTCCGTATGGCACTCTAAATTTGAAGATGTATATGGCAGTGTACTTGTATTATGCAAGAAACATTCCATTTACATATAAAATTAGTGGTTTATAGGCCTACGCTAAATAGGGTATACATTTTTTACAGATAAGAATGTGCAGTACATGTGTTATTGTTGTCTCTTGTTATGTTCAAGTGTTGTTTTAAGTGTCAGAAATTTGCTTATGAGAATGATGTCAATGTGGACTCATTAGTAATTGTATTAGACATAGACCTGTGACCCAGGCAGCATAGTAGCTGTGTTTGCCTCTTGCTGTGTCTTGCTCTTGCACTACATGTATACTTATGCAAGTCTACAGTCAGGCTCGGAAGAACAGGGTTGTAAAACATGACTTTTTGAACGTAACTTTAAATACCTAACAAGTAAGATTTTCATTTTCTCAGACTTTATAGTTATTATTATGTATTTCCTAATTTAATAAAAGTAGTATTAAAATTTACACTGTACTTTGTTACTTTGCGCCATATGTGTAGAGTTACACACTAGATTTGTGCTTGTATTTAGTAAGACACCATAGGTCTATTTAGATGGATCGATGTAAATTTTCTCTGGAGTCACTACTCATTTCATACCCCAAAATAAAAAAATATAACACATAAAAAACCTTAAAGGTAATTAAAGGTACGTTGATGGTACTTTCAACTCGAGTTTACAGTGCCATTTGGACAGCACTTTAGATGAAAAGTTGCAGTACTATCTAGGTGGTACTTTAATTTTGATGCTACTTTAGCCAGTGCATTTAGTTTTAGGGAAATATGTTTCTTTCATTGTTGACTAATGTCAGATGCATCGATGTAGTGATTAACTTACTTAGTGGCTTGGTCAATGTTGTGTGGTTTGCTGTGACTAAGAATGCAGTTTGTTTCTTACCTAACCGCTTGTGTGCTAGTTTCATTTTCTGTCGGCTACAGTGACTGATGTTGATGTGACATTTGAACATTCTGATTTCAAATGCTAGATTTTTATCATTTTTTGGATGTTTTGATTATATTTGGAATATTTGGAGCGGGATTATTTTGTTGGATTTGTTGGAACTAAACTACTAAAGGTTTCGAAAGTAAAGATGTAGTTATTGAAGAAAGTAGATTTTTTGGATTTTGCTAATCTAATCTGAACTTTGAAGAGTACACTGATTAGGTTGTGATGTGAAGGTCTGCTAGAGTGTATCACAATACCAGGAAAACGTGAAAGTCTGTTACAGAATAGATTGCAGAAAACTATTTGTAGGAAGGATTGTAGTATGGAAATGGTGATTGTAAGCATGGTTGTTTAGATCTTGTTAGTAACTTGATAAAAATAATGGAACTGTTTGTGTTAGTAGAAATCTATTATTGGCATGTGATAATGCTCAGTGGAGTGATTGGAGAGTTCTAAGTAGAGCTGTATCGATTCAGTAATTGGGAGAATACAAATAGCAACTTTTTCAATGGCCAAAATCAAATTTGAGCAATGACAACCATTTGAAAACTGAAATTAAACTCTCCCCTCTGAAATTCTGACCACATTGAGTGATTCAACTTTTAAATAGTACAAATGTGGACTGCTGTAGGCTGTTGTACAATTGTCAGTCGGTTTTGCGAGTCGTTAGACATTTGAGGCTGGAGCTGCACAGTTGTTTAGTTATTCAGTCGATGATTTTTAAAAATTATTTTTATTTGTTCATTTGACTCAGGGTGTTAGGCCCGTAAAAACAGCACAACATATATGAGAACAGGAGACAGACAAGAACACAGAGTACAATAAATGTACACAGATACACAACATTATACAACTAAGTACACATTAAAAACCCAAGTAGCAACATGAAATGACAAATCATACACTGAAAGCTAATTAAAAATATGTGTAGCATCAGTAATAGTTCTTGTTATACAGTTTAGTCTGGTAAAAATCCTACTTTAGTGTTGTGTAGCAAAGTATCAAAACTAGGTAAACCAAGCTGTAAAAGTATCCATAATGTACTGCTGTACTTAGGGAAGCCAAAAAATAATTTTAAACATATTGTGTTTGAATTTATGTATGAATAGCAATATTTGAACGTACATCATTTCACCAAATATGAATTTGACTAAGATATTCCATACAGCTCTAGTTTGAAGTGTGTCTTGCCTGGTTGTTTGTGCAGTGTCAGAGTCATCAGATTTTCCATATGTTTGTGCTTGTTGCCGCATTTGTTCACTACCACGGCATATCCCAGCTTGCGACAAATCGACTGACCTATGGCGAGTGTGGAGCGTTTGACCTGCCACCAGACAAACCATCGTCGTATTAGCACTAACGTACTGAACTAGCCGGTAAATAGCTGCTACTAACATTGTCACGGTGTGTCAGTTGCAACGTACTCAATGAATGCTTTGTGCTTGAGAGTTTGCAGTTTCGTAGTGTATACTAACCCAGCTGCCGGTAGTGGAAGATCACCAAATTATAATCCCAGCAGTGTCGTTGAGCTGCGTGGTTGGTCTTCAGTTGTAACAGTGTGACGGTTGTGAGTTGTTTACATTGTGTAAAAGTGTGCACATCGGTGCATAGTTTTGGCTTATTCATTCACATTAGTGTGAATTGCGGTAAGGAGTGTGGTTTAGGGTTAAGGATGGGGTTTGGTTAGTGTTAGGTTTGAATTTGGGGTTATGGTGAGAAAGTTGCTGGGCTTTTAATTTGGCAATATTCCGATACTGGCAGCCAGCAACGTATACTGAACGTTTCAGTTTTCACTGTAACTGGTTTGCTACTAACAGGTAACAGTCGTGTATGGTATATGGGCCCTTCGAGATTCAAAATAGGTCCACTCTGTTTCCTGTCAGGATCGTGTAAATCAGGAGTCTCAAACTCATCTCAGCATGTGGGCCGCGGTGGAAAATAACAGCCAGTCAGCGGGCCGCACCACAAAATGCAATAATTATTGTTTTACGCAGCACTGTTCCCACTGCAGTTGAAAGCTAAAATACAATACATTTACAGACAGTTTGCTCATGTAACTTTACCCATTGTCACAAAATGACCAGAAACAATAGTTCCCATCATAACAGATAACACAACTGCTGTTAACTCATCACTGAGGTTTCTGTCCACTCAGATGTAAGTAAGACGAATAATACTTTTTCTAGTGAAATCGATAATACAATAGCTATTATCCAAAATATTTTAAACTTCGTGGACATGGCCGCGGGCCGCGTGTTTGAGACCCCTGGTGTAAATTAAACTGACAGTTACAATACTTTTATTTGCCCGTAGACACAGATGTCCATCAATAATCCGGTTTACTATTGCTAACTGTCCCGAAATGGCTGGGATCGTCCCAGAATTGGCCTGTGCTGTCCCGGACGGCATAGAATTTATCCTGGAATTGTGTTCTGTTCTTTGGTCAAAAACATGGCCTTAATTTTTGCTGCTGTTTTACTGTATTCCGACTGATTTGCAAGTTTTTCGTTGCTAGAGACTCTACTGGAAACGCAGATCATTTCAGATTAAGTGTGTCTATTCGTTTCGCCACAAGTTCAATAGTGATAATTTTTGGGCTAAGTACATAAAATGTATTTGGTGGCTGCGCTCTGCCTAGGTCTATTGTGGCCTGAGTGTGAAATGATCTTTTGTCAATGATCAGAACCCCACCATCGCTGCTGTCATTCTGTCATCATCTCAAAACTTTTCTCTTTAATTCTTCATTTGACTGACATACTAATGGGCATTTCTGCGATCCATACTGACTATGTAAAGTTCCCGTGTAACATTGCTAAATGTTAAGCATCACTTTAACCAGTTCCTTCTTAATAATAATAATAATACTAATAATTGGACATGAGGAGGTAGCTTTTCGGCCCATGTCCTGGAATGCAAAAGTCGAAAATTGGCAAACCTAGTCCAGTTCTGAACAAATTCCTACAATGGAGCAAACTTGGCTATGGCTATAATAACATAAAAGATGTGCATTTCACCAGGGGTTTTTTAGGAGAGTTGCAGCTATAAGCGATGGCCAGTGTTTGTCGCGTTGGTCTGGTTGAGACCCCGTGTGGGTTCCGGGGCTTAGAATAGACCCACTCCGTCTCCTGGCTGGATGTTGTAAAAGGCGACTAAACCAGGCACGCCTCAACCTCCGCGGCCTCATCTGATTACTGATGATGGTCTGGAGTAAAAGAGGGAACATTAACACAGCTGCTCTAGTTACTATAGCACAGTGCAATACTCTTGTTGCACGATGTTCT
>Ga0126335_1002860_pt1 | contig 10523 bp, 6 predicted proteins | sample OlaspJWI45metaG_FD_108409 | JGI IMG/M metagenome (GOLD analysis project Ga0126335, IMG submission 108409) | Marine gutless worms symbiont microbial communities from Oahu, Hawaii - Olavius sp. 1 OAHU.JWI-45 metaG | ecosystem: Host-associated > Annelida > Digestive system > Unclassified | place... | reverse complement strand
GTCTCGGCGTCGGAGCAGTGATATGTTTGTTATTACCAATTCGCTGAATGGCTTGCTATAGCTGGGCAGAAGCTTAGCCATGATTTGCAATCGACAGCGATGGAAAATTCTCACACGACTGTAGGCCTACTCAGATTGTACAATGACCCAAGTGCAGTAGGCCTATATGGGTCGACTGTCCACGGTTCAGCTGTTACAATAGAGCGTTACGCTTCTCTGGTGTTGGCTCACATGTTTACGGACTATATGCCTACGACTAGTAGGCTACGACCGCAGACGATTGAAATATGAATACATGCTTCACCGTTACGCTCCCACGGCACGTAACCGTATGTCATATGGCTCCATCTAGAGACACCGTTTCCTTTACAGCTCAGTTCCACAAACGGCATGTGAAGGTAGCTGCACAAAATACACTCAAGACAGAATGCGCAATTAATTTGACAGTACAAATTACATTTTTATATCTTACAAATTACAATAAATATCTTACAATAAAGTTGGCAAACTTCTTACTTATACTTATCTTAGCCTATATATAGGGCCTCTTATGTGACAATACCTGCCCGTTCAGTAGTCATATGCAACAAGTTTGGTTTGATCATCGTTTATGTAGGCCTACGAAATGATGTGGGTTTGCACTCAGCGCACAGGAGCGAGAATACAGCAGTGGAGTTAGAGCAAGAGCAACACAGCCTAGTCCTTGATCGGGGCTGTTAGTGTTACATACGGGGCTGTTACATACGGCCTACTTACTGATGTAACGATGAAAACCCGGGTGTGCCAAATGTAACGAGCTACTCGAAGATTAGTGTATTTACTATATTGTTATGTGGCAAAACTATGCGAGGCAAAATTAAACAAATGACGGCGTAATACTGACAGAATGTTGTTGCTGTTTTTCATCAAATGACAAGAACTTCGAAAGGCTAATATCGACTTCACGTATACACATCAGCATGCGTTCAAGTGAGAGAAAAAACTGATATCGGTACGTTAATAGCCAACTTCCGAGCACCGACGAAGAAATTGACACAGAAAATGAGACCGCGAGTCACATGTACTGAACAGGTACACATACTGCTATATAGCAGAAAAAGCTAAGAGCGATACGAGCAGCAGCACTTATGCACGTCGCCTACAGTATTTTATACGTTAAGTTGGTCCTATGTGTATAGTTTTTACTTGAGGTATAGCCGAGTCACTCGTTTTCTTTATGTCATTAAGTCGCTCTGACGAGTCTGCTGTTCCAACAATGCCGACAAAAACAAATCTATGCAGCTAGGCTACAACGAAAAAGCAGCATACCTCACTGAAGAGATCTTATATAAGCTACGCGATTGCAGTGTCGCCACGGTGGCCATGGACACCTGCAATGTGTACACGCCTGAGAACGTCGTGCATGTGTATTTGTTTGTTTGTTGCGTGCCGAGTCCGACACACTCCACTGCTCGCAGCAAAATGTACATAGCTTCAACTCTATTGCTATTCTCAGATGGAATCGTCTGTTGATAACTGAAAATTGCTCCTTCGTTTTCAGTTTATAGGCGCACTAATGCATACATATACGTAGATGCATATTTTCACTATTTTGTCTCTGTTTATATTGTTACTCTCCAAGTCTGGATAAAGGCTTACGTCACATAGGCCTACAGGGGGCTATGTTTCAATTTGTGAAATAAAATGTACCTGTATCCAACAAAAATAAAACTTGTGGGTCAAAGCGTTAAAAAGTTACAACCCGGACACACAAACACGCGATTGAAATATTACCATCCCACATAATTATGCGGGTGGTAAAACTGAAAACTGGGGCCTAACATTCGCAGGGGCTATGCAGTGGCTCATGGGAGTTAGCGAAAAAATACGTTACGTTTCGTCGAGGATTCCTGTGCATAGCAACGCTGTATCTAAGGACGCCAGGCGGTTTACAGAATTATCAACAAATTCGGTGCTATGTAAATGAAATAGTGGACATTATGGCTGCCAGAGGGTAAGCTGGTTTTGTACAAGAGCATTTTAACATTTTGTGTATTACTAGCAATTTTGACACAGTGTATTATTTCACGACGTTCAACAGAGATTGGTTATTCACTGTGCAAGTGTGCAGTCAGAAAGATGATTATCATGATTTGACAATTTTGGTCATCAGTTGCTTTGCTTTCTAGCATATTGCACATTGCATATAGCACATGCAGCTTTGGTTATAGTAAGATTTGGAGTAACTAAATTAGTAAGTAAGTAAGTGAAACTTACTGAGTTACGTATCGTATGTCTGTAGAAATAGTAGGATACAGTGAATCACCACTGTACTATGCTACACCATAGTTGTCTGCATAGATGAATAAATGTGTATGATAGGTAAAGTTTGGAGTTGTGCACTAGGCAAAATGCCAAAACCACGGTTTAATTTATGCATTTCATGGAATGGCATTTGTTGCAAGAGAAATATAAACCATAGCTGGGTTGTTCTGTTGCTGATTTGAGTTGCCGTGTTTTGGGAGTGTTCTTTTATATGTTGCAACAGATCAAAAGGAAAGGCAAAGGGGAAGAATAAAGGGAGTCCCTTGACGTCAGAAAATGAAAAGGTATACACAGACAGTCATTGTAAATACTGAATTTTTCTTGATTTACACTATATATAAGATTCCAGTTATTTTACTGTTTTTGTGTATTATACCAGTTTTCTGGCAATTATGGTAGTTTTAATCGTTTTTTCGTATTTGCGTTATTTTTCTCTGCGTGTGTGGGCCATTCTGCCGGATGCTAGATGAATGAAATAGGCCTACACATGGATAAAATTTTATAGAAGAAAACTACAAAAATCTAGGACACCAAAAGTGTTTACTTATTTACAATTTTTATTCTGTTGTTGTAATAAAAACACCATTTTTACCTATACTTAGGCAAGTGAATAAAAAATAAACGAACTCTTAAAGTTCGTAACTCTTGTATATGGTGACATTGAAAAGCAAGATTGTTTTGTGGCTCACCAGTCACCATGTACACTAGTTATATGCACTTCTACCAACTGTTGAAAGCATGTTGTTTTACTGAATTGCTATGTGTAGCATTGCTATGTTTCTGTGTTATAACGTTGATGCATAGTTAGTTATTTTAATTAAGTACCATTTTGAAATATCTTATTTCTTGTCTTATTTTCTCATTTACTACAGTAAATGTTTCTTGCAATGCTCAATAGTTATTGTAAATCCGTTCTCATATGACAAAATTACCTAATTGTTCCTCTTTGGCATGTTAAGGTGACAGCGAGTTTGGGTTTTATTTTTGCATCAATGTTAAGGGACTTGCCCCAAGTTATAATTATTACGTACCTGATTTGTAGTATGTAGAATTTAGCAGTGTGAAAGCTTTTGTGGGAGCATCTAGTGGTGATGCCTGGTTTGTCCCGTCTTTGAATACCAACATTTTCTTTTAGTCTTACCTTTGCAATAGGGTTGATTAAAGTCCCTAATATTATTGATTGTTAGGAATATTAATGATTTTTGTCCGTTTTATAGTGTTTTTCCCCGAGTTAGTAAATCAACAGCAAGGACTGGTAAAGTCTGGTAGCTTATTCCAAACATTAATAACTCTATCAGTGACTTAAAGTACATGGTTTGTTTGTATTTTTGCAACAGATTGAGAAAGCAGCAAATGCACTGAAGAACTCTGTTGATCAATTTCGCATTTTCATCAACAGCATGGATCATTGGGTTATTAAGAACCGTGAAAGAGCACTGAAGATCTTCCAGACGTTCGATGTCAGTGACACTGGAAAGATAACCCATGATCAGTTCAAAGCAGGTACTGTTATTTCTTTATTACCTCTGCACCAGCGATGCTGCGAGCAGGTATTGTTTTTGGCAGTATCTGTGCATCTGTCCGCACAAAATCTCAAAAACTACCATCGGAAATTGATGTAACTTGATAGTGACCTTTGACCCATTTTCATCGTTTTCTAATTGAGGTTTTACCTTTCTAACGGCTTTACCTAGCAACTTCATTTTCGTACGTTTTCAGAATATCTAGGTCGTGGTTCAGTTTCAACGTTATGCGTCTAAGGTCAAGGTCACGGCAACGAAAAAGCGATAGCCTGCAACTTAAAAACTAGCGGTCAATATTGCTGGGGCTAGATCAGAATATTTGTTACGATAGCGCTTGAGATAATTTGGAGCTTTTGGCATTTTTACCTTTAAACATATTTTCGTATTTTTTTCAATTCAAGGTCTAAGTTTTCAATGCTTTAAACTAGCAGCTTCATTTTCAGTGTAGAGGTACATCTTTAGAATATCTAGGTCAACTATGAGTTTTAAGGTCATGGGGTTAATCTCAAGGTCATGGTCGCAAAACAGCAGCAGGTTTGGGCTCCCCTTGGACACAGGTTAATTCCTATCTGTTTTGCATCACTCTTTAAAATATGGCAGTGATTAGCAAGAAGTTGACATGGACTACACATAATAAAAATATGTCTGATAAAAGTGTGTTAAAAGTTTTGTGTTATTGTTTGCTTAAATTACTTTCTTAACGCTAATAATTTTTATTCTGACGTGAAAAATATGTCATGTTAACATATATTCCAAGTTTAGATGAATTTTGTCTTAACATGCATAGAGAGATTTTTGTGATATGCTAAAAGTTTAGAGTTGAGATTATGTAACTGTTGTGGACAAAAAGTAAAAGCTTTTATGTGTAAATATTACACAGCAGATTTCTCTTTAACAACTTTCTAAAATACAATTTTTGTGTTATATGCAGAAGACATTGAAATTTATGATAAATGCTATTTTGCAGAATTGCAAATATCAAAGAGATGTTGTTGTTCAGCATGCAAAGTTGTTGCCTCGCAGTGTGATTATCTATTGGTCAGTGGGCTATGACGTGGCAGTTGTCATACTTATCATCTAAGTATCGCTACTACATTTATACTTGTTACATATGATTACTGCTGTTTTTTAAATTAAACTTAAACTACTAAAAGATGCTAAAGTAAAGATTTCAACTTGTGTTTGAGTAAAATGGCATGATCAAATGACTGGTTTTAGGTCTGCGAGACTTGAACGTGTTTTGTAATGGAACAGAACTGCATCTTCTTTGTATGCTGTTGGATAGAAACAACACTGGAAACATTGAGTACAATTTCATAGCCACAGATCTCTCACATGTCAGGTCGTTAAATGCTCTCTGTAAATGCTATGTCTAAGTTACATACAAGTAAGAACTCGAGTAAATCGAGAAGTTAATAATACCTATATACTGTTATGTTACCAGGAAAAATTATTAGGCCGAATCAAATACATCAAATGCAAACTATTGCGATCGATGATCCCTGCATTTGTCAGTCTGTCTGTCTGTGTGTCGCGTAGTACAGATGTGCAAAAACGGCTGAACGGATCGACGTCCTGTTTGGAGTGGAGACTCCTGGGACCCAAAACATTGTATTAGATGTGAGTCCATATCTCCCCCTTGGCAAGGGGGAGGGGATTAAATATGGTCTTTGCCAAAGTACTCTTGCCACTTGTTACGTGTGTTGGGACAACCGTTTGTTGTTCAGATCCATTGATGCAGTGTCAGTATGAACATTGAACACACACAGTTACACATAATTTGTTATTTTTCAGTTAAGAACTATTAACAGGTACACAGATTAAACAAATTTGAATTGCTTTTATTAGTCAAAATCAAGCTCAATTTTTTTTATTTTTTTTGGCAGCATAAGAAATTGTTATACAGAAAGCTTTATTTTACCTGATACTGGTAGCACATAAAATGATAATAATACAATGCAGTACAATACAAATATGGTGTCAAGCATTTAACAATGCAAGCTCAATATGAGCTGGATGTCTATGCAAAGCCAAACGGTGTTATCTAGCAAGCAATATTTCTGCAAAATTTTTTTGATCTAATACACAGAATATCCTCAATATTAAAACAGTTAAACACGTACCTACACGAGTCAACAATCTCATCTGAACTGACATTTGGAATTTTTTCTGAAGCTACAAGAAATGGCATAGTTTAGTCAGATTATTGTACATATTACAGAAGTGTCCAGAATTACATATGTTTGCATTTACATTCAAATATTCGAAAACAGAACTGCATTACGTTATCTGCAATGCTACATTTTTATATTTCTTTCTTTCATCACTTTCAGAGATCGAGAGGAGCGGCATAAGATGCAAGACATACGACCAGCATTCCAGCCAAACCCTCGATTCACACGTTGTGCCGTCTGCAGTCTGTTGTCTTGGAATGGAGAACCCTACCGTGAAAAATTTCCTCGGTAACCATATCTGTCGATTTCATTGCTGTAACATTATCATGTGGGAGTTGAGCATTTTATTTTCGTGATGATAATGTCATTGTTGTAAACGCATTTCTAAATAAGGGCACGATGTCAGCAATTGCAATTGATTTGGCAAAGGCTGCACCGAATGACCTCGCACAGTGAAGCAGAGTCTCGAGTCGGCTTCACCATACGGGGTCATTCAGTGCATTCGTGACAGACAGACTGACAGACGGACAGACTGACGGACAGATATCGCGCACATTGGTAACAATAGTCTGCATCTCATGCAGTCGACGCAGCCTAATAATTACTCCTCATCGTGTGCATTGTGTGAGCGTTATTTGTGTGAGAGGGTTTTGCCAAAGTTCTATTAAAAGCAATAGCTATGTTCCAGTATGTGGTGACAGTTGTTAATGATTAATGCACAAAAACTGTCGTTTTATAATCACTGTGTAATGGCCACTGTTAAATGACACATCTAAAACAGCCAAAATTAATTTTATCACCTCACTTGCCATGGACATGATACACAGTTATTATTGTGTCCATGACCCTTGAGGTGATGAAATTGTTTGCGACACACGGACAGACCGTGGACAGGTTAGCGACTTGCTGGCTCTAGTGGAATGTTACCCCGAGCACTTCTAAAAAACGACAAGCATCATGCCGAGATGACATTGGCGAGCAATTATCATTGTACTGACGCTGAAAGCATAATCACAAGCCGAAAGTCGAGACTGACGCACAATCAGGTTATGAGACGACGCTGACGGTAGATTGACGCCGTCGTGAGTAGTCGTACGCTGCTCACTGTAGATCTCTCGCTAGGTATACACTGCTGGCGCTGTCCAGTGCAGCGGAACACAAAAACGACCAGGAGAAATTTAGTGCATTCTGAGACAGCACGCAGCGGCGGAGAATACGGTCGTATACTAATACGATCGTTGTATAGTGCCTAGATTTACTGTAGACTGCCAATCTCGCTGCTGAATTGAGGCTGCTCTGACTAGTATCTGTCCAGGAAACGACTGGAGATATATACCAGTGTTGCTGAATGGCGCATTCTTGACAGAACTAAGGAGGTGGCAAGGTTTAACACATTAAGCTGATGGATTAAATGGGAGGGAAAGAAGAGGGAACTTGCTCAATTACTCGTTACTTCTGGGGGTATAGAAAATCCCGAACCCGAAGACAGCCGGAGAGTCCGAAAAGTCCGGTGGATGGATGAGGCAAGTATTAGTGGAATATGCGAGTTTTTAGAGTAAAGAAGAGTAAATATGTGAAGGATAACATGGTGAGAATGGCGACAACGACGATATGTAAATAAGTAAAGTATGTAGCTTTTTGTCTTGACAGACGAACGCCATCAAGAATTGCCACTGCCGGTTTAGAGTCAACTTGTCCCCAATTAAACTCGTCCTCTGCAAACTCGTCCCCAAGGCTAACATAACCTTTCTAAACCCCGCTCTAATGCATATGCCTTAACTCTAATCTTAATCTAAACATTAACGAGTTCTAACGAGCTGACTTGGGGTCGAGTTGTCTGCAGATACCTCCCAACTATTAACAGAACAAAATACAAATCAGAGAAAAATATAAAAATACAAAAACAAAAAACATCGAATAAAAGCGGAAATGCGATAGGCCCAAGAACAAGCAGTCAGTACATCCTATCAGATAAGCATCGCAGAGCAAACGACTGTTTATAGAGGTTATACTGGCTATACTGAAGAGAGAACACACAGTGAGAGGAGCGGAGCTGATGAACGGGCGTGTGCGACATGTCATAATGCTATGTGGTCACGACGTCGACACCATGGCACTGTTGTTTGCACAAATATCTTGGGTAATCCATCTCTCTATTTGTAAGAATGTCAGCGAGTGACTTGTGGAGACAGATATGATGTGTTTGTTTATCATGATGTTAGATACGTGGATGTGAGTCTGCGGCTGGTGACGTTCGACGCCACGAGGAATCACCCGGCGCACATCTGTCAGCTTGTCCACGCGCACTTGACAATCCTGCACCTCACCCACATCATTCGCTCCAAGACCAGCTTCTCAACACCCCACATCCATATCTACCGCGACCGGTCATCGGACACCGAGCCGCTGCCCGAGGAGCAGTCCCTGGAACAGTGCGGCTACGTGGGTGGTCCAGCAGGTGCGCCGGTGCCCGTGACGCTCTACTACGACTACTCGGTCGACATTGGCTCCGGCTGTCCACTCGTAATGAGTGATCACTACTTCGGTCAGCGTCGGGCGAGAGTCCACCGCAGTACTTCTGCATTGCCAATGCTGAGTACCACCGCGTCACCACCGACTTCCCCGACACGTGGAGGTGGAGTATTGGCTAGCACCGGTTTTCTGTCTTCCGTCCGAGGAACAGGAAGTCAAGTGTCATTCACTCCCAGACAAATGAGTGCCGGACATTTAACTGCGTGAAGCACAATCGTGATTATTTAAAATTACCGCGTGAAGTTCACAGTACGTTATGTGCTTTTTTGAGCATTTGTTCACAGTATCAGTGCAGAAAGTAAGTAAAAAATCAAAATGAAAATTACACAAGTACAGTAAAAAAAAATTTGTAGATTGTAGGCGTGTGTGCAAGTAGGCTATGCTGTACAGACTTTCACAATTACATGACTGCATATTACTCTTCACGTTGGATTGTCAGGATGTGGAATCGTGACACGATTCATTATAGCCAAGGCTTTTTTCACATTAGTTCAAATGTCAGAGCTTTTAACTGATTGTACGTGTACACTGAATACACATAGGGACTAGTGTGGCGTTGTTTCTGTCTTTCATATGTTGCTTTGACACGTGCTTCCAATGATATGCTCACTATATCATGCTTATACATAACAGTTCTGCGATTGGTATTATGCTGAGCATGTAGGAGTCATTATTTTGCTGTTTCTTCATTAGAGTAGCGTATTGTGCATTTATGCACTGCAGATTAGTCGTTCTCTGCTTTATGTATGTGTGCATGACGGATGCAGCGAATGTTGTTTTCCGATGTTTGAACTTTATTATGTGAAAAGTAATTTAACTTGACTGTCAACTCAACGTGAATGACCTAATGGTTTATTACTTTGAATCGTCAGTGTCGAGTTTGCGGTGATCAGTTGAGTAAACTGTATTGAATTTTAATATATTTTCAGTGCTGAGTCAATGAAAAAATATCACTATGGTTTGAAGGTACAACAACCTCCAAAGGTTGGCAAAATCTTCGAATGTTCGAATTTTTCGTTGCATTCTTAATGTGTGTAAGGCTGTAAGCATAAAGTATTGTTAGTAAATACACCGTGTCCGGAAAAAATGGAACCACTAGTATTTTAAGCATAACTTGGACAAAGTTAAACAATTTTTTTGTAATTTCTGGCACAATTCATCTTGACATTTAAAGTAACTTGTGAAAAAGTACTATCACTACTTGCACAACACTATGTAATGATGACGTAAGTTTGACGTCATCAAAATGTCGTTTTTATGCGCCACCGTGGAGTTCCTGGAAAGAGAAACTCCAGAGTTTATTTCGCAGCTACTGTGGTCTCCAAATTCGCCAGATTTGAATCCGGTTGACTACAGCGTGTGGAGCATACTGCAAGAGAAGGTGTACAAAACATGCATCGCTGATCTCGACGACCTCAAACATCGCATCAGAACTGAGTGGACCAAGCTGGATTATCACTACGTCATTACTGCAGCTGTGCGTCGGTAGCGTCTTCGACTTTCAGCTTCTGTTTGTCTTCCGTCATCTCGAGCACTGACGTTGTGTTATTGCGATAATTGCGGCCTTTGAAGCCTTCGCCGACTAGTAGAATCGAACAGTTGCAGGCTGATACTCCGGTTTGTTTTTCTTGCAGTTGTCAGTTAAGACTTTGGGCGTTTTATACATTACAGTCGTTTAATTCACAAGGTAAAGTAGTGACACTGTTTAGGTGCGGCGGACATTTGTTGTGTAGTTTGGTTTCGCATTACCTTAACGACACTCCATTCAAAAACTACAACTATATATTTGTGTTTGTCAAAGTTATGCCTGAAACACTATTAATAATAATCTTTATTCGCCGCAACTTGCAGTAGCCATTGACAACAAAGAACGAAAGACAGAAATACACAGATACACACAATATACCGAGAAAAAACACAGATAAAAGACAGGTATCAAGAGTTAAGTAGTTTGCATACTACTTCAGCCCAGCTAAAAGTTTTACGAAAG
>Ga0126335_1002859_pt1 | contig 10525 bp, 6 predicted proteins | sample OlaspJWI45metaG_FD_108409 | JGI IMG/M metagenome (GOLD analysis project Ga0126335, IMG submission 108409) | Marine gutless worms symbiont microbial communities from Oahu, Hawaii - Olavius sp. 1 OAHU.JWI-45 metaG | ecosystem: Host-associated > Annelida > Digestive system > Unclassified | place... | reverse complement strand
TACGGCATAACAAAGGCAGAAGATAGCTGTGTGTTCGATATGGCAGCTCCCAAATTTTGCGAATACTTTTTCTCCACGCTATGCATAAGTCTTGAACCTTATATTATATCTTGTGACTACAAAATTACAAACGAGAAGTGATCGTTCCGGCGGTCTTCGCATTGTTTTCGACAGCGAACTAGCGTCCTTGTAACTGAGGTGCTGCGTAACGCCTTGTGGGTTGTGGCGAAATGTCGCTTCACACGTGTCTGTAGACTAGACAGTACTTTACCCTGGATCCGCCCTCCTTGGCATTAAGTGGTTTAAGGTATGGTGATAATGCCTTCTGACTACTCAGGTTTGCCCTGCTTTGACCATCTTTCGTTGGACTCCAGTCTCAATCATTCTCTGAAGTGGCATTGAGGATATTGAGCCAAAGGCGCATGTCATTATTGTCACCATCGTCATCATCATTACTATATTAACAGGTTGTCAAACTCAACCGTACAGAAAAATTAGGAAAAAGAACATAGGCTAAAAGAATAATAATTGTACGATTGCAGTAAAAACGATAAGAAACGGAGGGAGTTAATGTTAACTACTGGTTACCGCCGCACGTGTCTGTGTAGGCCTATAACATTCTCATTAAGAAGTTTTTGTCTTTTAGTTTAGGAGTTCGACCAGGAAGGCTAAAGTCATGTGTCCGTTGCAGAAACGATGATGTGTGTTGTGTGTGACCCTCGTGAAGAGTCATTCATCAGCCTCGTCGCAGTTGCTGGCGAATGTCGTGTTGTTGGTATACTATGATCGCATTTAGCTATCACCACAGGAATGCTCCCAGGCGGTTTCCGTCGTCGGCGGAAGTGAAGCCCCATCAAGCTGGAGCATTGTTGATAAGTGAAGCCTGGAATATAGGCCTATTACTTGCAAGGCGTCAGCCGGTAAACCGTGCTAACGCAAAGTTCGCCGTATGTCGAGTGTCGTGCCTGACGCAATTAACGTTGGCAGTGCTGCGTAATGCACATTATGTTGTCGACATGCGCGCTGTCTTGCACTCTGAAGCCGTCGACTTTCGCGCTGTCTCTGCCTACTTAGTCTGTAAGTTTATATACGGTCACGCCTTCGCCCGGTCAGCCGGTCCGTTTGCGTTTCTCGTGCAGGAAAGGGTCGTAACAGTGCGTCGAATAATTGCTCACTGCACAGTGTATATACATGCCTCTATAGTTTGTTGACGCACTTTTTGCCCTGCAGAGGCGAAACGACTAAACGAGGATTTCAGAAAAAGGGTAAGGTAGTGGTAGAAGTAGTAGTAATAGTGCTAGTAGTAGTAATTATATAGCTTATTTCGCAGTCAGATGCAGCAGACAATACAGTATACACACATATATAAAATAATAAAACGGTTTAAAACATATGTAAGACATGAGCTACATGTAATTGTGTTGACGATGGTGTCGAATCGTAGGCGAGGACAACTCGGTTGAAATTTAACAGGATTTTTTGAAGAGTTCAGTTTTTAGCTTTCTTTTTAACGTGGCCAGTGATTTAGAAATGATATGAAAGGTGTCAGAATTGCATTACCACAGTATCAGGAGCAGCTCTGTTAATATTCCCTCTAACTTCAGACCAACATCAGTGATCAGCTGAGGCTGCGGACGTCATGCAAGCTGGCAGACCGTGCGCCATAAAAACGTGCCACTTTTACTTCGGCTGTAACTTTGCCAGATGTTAGCTGATCTTCAAGATCCTTTCAGCGCTGCAAAGCGCGTAAAATGTGCTACTAATCCCATGTAATAATTCCCACGATGTCTTAAACGTGTTGACACACTACCTTGGGAAGTCCTAATTTGTTTATATATACTGATGATACTATATAAAACGTACCGTCGCAAGAACGAAATATTCCGTGTCACACAGCTACATTGTAAATGCATATTAATATTGTTCAACAGTTGGTAGAAGTATCCACCATTTGCCCTCTCCAGCGGCAAAGGAATTCTGAAGGTCGGTTAACATTTGGCAAAGTTAGAACCAGAATACACATGGCGCGTTTTATGGTCCACTGTGTAGGATTCTTATTGAAAGCAGAAAACGAACCACGTATCAGTAATTGCTTCTCACCAGTCCAGTGGGTAGGAGTTCGGCACTGCCTTTGGTCTAATTAGGCGCGTGACAGTACGAAAATACGAGCATAAATCTCTATCAGAAGCGTTCTTCAGACGGCGTTGTAACGCGTATACGAGCTTTGCGTGTGTTACCGACGTAACCGTCCTATGGCACCAAATTTGTGAACGGTAGTTAATTGGCTGGTCCGGGTATGAATCATTTATAAGGACAGGTGCTTGCAGTGGCCGAGTCTTGGCAGGGGATGTCCACAAACATGTGTTAGCAAGTCGTATCACATCGCAGGTTCACAACTCTCTGACGTCAGCAGTCAGCACCGCATGGCTATATGTGCAGGCATTAAACATTGCCGTACGATTCACGCTGCGTAATAAAACAGCAAAAAACTCGCCATGCGAAACGCAACGGCCCAATCAACCATGCTTGGCATGGCCTTGGCCTTGAGGCCGTGTTCTTAACCTTGGCTTTGACACTGCTGGCGTTAATTGTTAACACTCCTGCTGTTGCTGAAAATATCTTGCGCAACACTCTCTGGCAGCGGATGCAACAGCCCATGTGTAGAAATGTGACAGGCGATCTGGGACTGGCTTCGTCACAAGTTTACATGCATTCGATGTGGCTGTCACCAAATTACTCTGGACTTTTGTTCAACTTCTTCACTACACTAGAAATGTTTTTCGCAGGCTGAGATGGAGCAGTGTTGACGACAACGATGAATAGGCCGACGTACTTGACAAACGGTCAAGGCGGCAGTGGCACTAGCAGTAGCCACGCTAAGAATCCGTCACCGTGCGCCACTCTCACACTCAGCAATGCACCCGCACTCGTCGACGAGCGAACCGTCAAAGAGCTCTATGAATTCGGCGACAAACTCGGCAGCGGAAACTTCGGAGTGGTCTGGCGAGTGAAGCACCTCGCTAGCGGGCAGCGATATGCCTGCAAGATCATCAACAAGGAAAAGGTTAGTCGCGCTCTTATTAGCTGGCCCGCGACAATGCGGGGGTCAGGTATAGTAACTGTCCGCGTTGTCCGTCTGTCTGTCTGCATGTTTGTGAGTCACACGCGAATATCTCCGAAACTTAAAAATTATAGTGTTATGGTTACTAGAGCTATACTGGATTGAATTTTCGGCTCCGGCTACGGCCGAAATCCGGTCATTTTCCCAAGTTGCAAATTCGACTGCGGCTCAGGCCGGATTGGGAAAAGCAAATCCGGTACGCCTCCTTAATGGTTACTATTAAACTTCAGTAGGAAAGCGCCGGGCTTCCTGGATTCTGATTCAGAATCTGCCATCAGTTTCGCGACCGGAAGTACGGTTCCGCCATTTTAGGCGTTTCCAGGGTGACACTTCCTGTCGCGAATCGGATGGCAGATTCTGAATCGTGGACCCGGACTTTAATAGCAACCATAGTTTTCTAGACATTTTCACGTCAAAGCGAAAATAACCCTACCTCCCCTCAGTCGCCTGGACGTTACCGTATATGCAGTTATGTTTTGTATTCATCAGATGAACCGGGTGAACTCTCGCAATGACCTTGTCATTGTTGATTACAGCACCGACTGGCATATCATATCGTTATTAATATTTATATGACACAAATGCACACGATGTCACGAACAAGTAAACCGTCTTCGAACGCAGGTTTTGGAGTGAACCGTGCCAACGGTGTTCGATAAACTTTGGACACGACATCAGTATCCCATCTCAGTCATAAATCATTCGCAGCAAACGTGCGCTTGCGTCATCCAACACGTCATCTGCACGCGTTTGTTTGGCAGACAGCCATCCATCCACATAATTCTTTCATATTCAGCGGTGTGCAGGTGGAAGCAACTAGGCCTACCAGTCCACTTAATTCGGCGCGCAAAGGATCACGGATAGAAAATGTGTCCTTGCTCCTCTGGGCCAGCCATTAAAAGAATGTGTTAACGAAACGCTGTGACAGGTTCAAGGGCAGATGGTTATGAAGTTGATTGACCGCGAAGTGACCATACTCAAGAACGTCAGCCACGACAACATCATTGAGCTCAAAGAAGTGCTGGAGACTACTCAGGTATACAGTAGCCGCTCGACTTGTAGCTTACCAAAACCAGAAGGCTGAATGTTTTGCTGCTGAACTGTATAGGCCTAACTTGTTTTGCAATCCACTCTCTAATCTTCTAAACGGCCGATTGGCGCCCCATTAACAATATGTCAGTGGTTGAGTTCTAGAACTGACTGGCATGATCATCTGACATTCGACCAACCCTTTCCTATAACTTTTTACTGCGGGGAAAAGTCCTAGAATAATTTGTCCTGGAATAATTTGTTCTTGATTTTCGACTCCAGTCGCATTTGAAGCGCTCCGATTTCGAACTGGAGCACTTATCAGAAATCTAAAACATAAGGACCAATTGGTTGTGGAATCATTTTTCACACACTTTCCAAATTCGATGAGCACGTCTTGATCTCCGGCCGAGATATACCTACAGAAAATTTAAGATGAACGTGGTGCTGAAATGTTTGGCATCATTGGCTCAAGCTTTCAGGGGCACAGCTTAAAGCTTAATGAATTAATGTCGTTACTTTGTTCATAGCAGTGCTGAATACTTGACTGATCAGAGTGGAACGTTCAAGGCAGACGGCATGATCATCATATGATCAGCAGAGCGTGAGTCATTGTAGGAACTAACAACGATAGATCGAGTTATTGATAGAAATGACAGTGAAGTCGTCAGCGAGTTTCTGCTCAACACTTGTCGACTGCTGCAGCCCAGTAAACGTCACGTAGTCGCTGTAACCTTGTGTGTGACACAAGCGACAAAACGTCCGCCAGGCGAACGATAACGAAACAGTCCACAGGAAATGTGGCTGAACTCTACATTCAACCAGTGTTGTCGTGTGTCGACGACATTGACGTGATGGTACACCGTAACGATGCGCTGGCAGTACCAGCCGGCTATCCATCGCCTTCACAGTTACCAGCTGAGTTTCACAGCCGTGTCACGGTGTGTGAAATTATCGACAGTGAGTACCTAGGTTATGTGTATTTACTCTTACTTACTGACAGAAAACATTGGTGACAATAAGTTCGACATTATGTGGTATGACAGGCGTAACGTTGATGATGTGTACAGAGAATGTACCTGGTAATGGAGCTGTGCGAGGGTGGAGATCTGTCGACTCTGCTGCGTGAACACGGCCCACTCACACCCAAGGAGACCAGAGTCATTCTGCAGCAGCTTGCCCGCGCTATATCGTACCTACATAAAAACGGTATTCACGATCATCGTCATGTGCTGTTATCGTCTTAGGTACGTTTTTATGTGACTTTGTGTTTCTGAAAATAAATTGATTCCCTTTATCACTTTTTTCGTAACTTTTTCAGAGAAACTATAAGATATTTGTAGACACTTGAATCCAGCTGATTAGGTGATTGTGAAGGATCGAGTGGATAGGTCGATTATAATGCTATCGTTGACGCTATTCGCCAGAAACTACAAAGCACCCATAGTTGAAACTTGGCATGTGGTACAACGATGGTACCAACATATTTTTAGTATTGATTTTTGTTCCATTTCTTCCGTGTGTTCATTTGTAAAGTGGAACTGAGTCATTTTTTCTGGCGTTTGCAGTGAATAGATAACGGCTGGAGTCAAATGCAACAGCACTCTGTAGTACATGAACAGATGAATTAAGCTGCCATGGACCACAATCAGTATAGTGGTATAGTGTTATGTGTGTTGTGTGTTACTTCTTAGGTAAAGTTCACCGCGATTTGAAGCTTGAAAACATTTTGTTGAGTAAACAAGAGGAGAAGATCAAAGAGCTTTGTATCAAGGTCTCATCATTAACATCTTTTTGCATTATGTAGTTCAATTCTTTGTCTTTATTTTGGTGAAACGATTTCTGAAATATTGTTTGATTTTTGATGCTACTTTATCATTTTTCGTTGAAATGGTGAAAGGAGAAACTATGCAAAAATCGTTTGGTGTAAGCTCTAAGTAATGATATTTTATCAGTACACCCAATACGATTGTCTAGAATCTAGATCTGATTGTTTGTTATTGTAAAATAATGTTTAAATCTGTTGTGACATAGCTATATCACAATACGTGGTCGTAATGCTTTCTTGTTCCTACAGCAGTTGTTGGGACTGTTTCGTTCTGCTTGTGTTTTGTTCTTTACTTCTTTGTGCAGAACCTTTGTCAAGGACTTACACACTGCTTCACAGAGACTGCTCATTCACCAAATTTTTGTTTACATCTCGCCCCTGGCGATTGAGAAGTAAACTAACGACAGTAATAAGTGGGTGATGTGGCAGTTATTGCTTGAGATTTCCATGAAACTTCGATGTAAAGCAGTTTTGCTTATGAAGTCAGCAGTTACGCTTTGATAGATATGGCATTAGCAATCTTGTGATAACATTGTAAGCTTAGCCTATGTGTATTACCAGAGACAGCAGCGCCACCTTGCAGCTAGAACGCGCACCTGGTATTACACAACATTAAGCTTGATTCGCCATTAAGTTAGCAATCCCAGCGAAGCTGAGTATTAAGTCCCTGACTTTTGTTAAGCAGATAACAGCCGGCAGGCGTCTAGGCTGGCGCCCTGCTAACTCTCATGCACCAGTCAAGGATTCGTGACTATTTCTTTGACACCAGTGGGGAGATATTATAATGGGGTACACATGATAGAGTGACACCCGTGTACAGTGCCAGCCAATAAGTGACGACCCAGTAAGTGATATTGCTGCAGCAAATTACAGAGAAATGTATATACCATACATACATTGATTGGAACAGAAAGACTGACAATAAAGGCTGCTTAATAGGGCGCTGGCCAATAAGTTAATTAATTAATTAACTAACTAACTAACTAACTAACTAGTTAATTAATTAATTAATTAGTTAATGAAACACAGACTCAGTGTTGCATAATGACTGAGCTTTTTGGACACGTGGGGTTTCCAAACTCTTCAGACCTCTTGTTGCTGAGAGTAGTGAGAGTTTGAGTGTTAAACTTTTTTGCGGAAGCGAATTCGACCAATGATCAGTAGTGTGGTGTGTTCCTCTGTCTGTCACGCGGCTGTGCTGTGCAAAACTGGCTGAATGGATCGAGGTCCTGTTCAAGGTGGAGACTCTTGGGACCCAAGGCACATTAGATGAAGCTGATTCCATTACGGTGATGGGGCCTTGAAGCGGCCTCTGCAAAACCACTTTGGCCACTTGATTCTTTTGCGTCAAACTGAGTGACTGTAACAGTACTGCTGTTGGCTAGGTGACTGACTTTGGTCTGTCAATTGAGAAGGATGGTGTAGGCACAGACAGCATGATGGATGATTTCTGTGGAACACCGCTCTATATGTGTGAGTATACGTATATACTTGCTCAGTTTAGTGCCGTAAGCAAGTATATGTGTGTTCATGCAGCAGTCCTTACAGCCTAAACTGTCACGGAGGCGCTATGCTAGTGTTTCATAAACTCTTCAGAATAACCCAGTCTTCAAGACCACACAGAACTGAGTCAGTGTCAGTGATGGATCACAAACTAACATTGGGAGTGAGTTCCGCAGGCTCAGACCATCGAGAAGGACTTTGTTAGTGATGTTGTGATTGTGAATTGCTTTGTGTATTTTAGACTATTTTAGCCCGAATCCCGCATTCTTGAACCTTGTGATATAGCATTTTCATTTTAATATCAATGCAGTTTTTGGTGGTCGTTTTTATTATGTTTTCAGTCCGGCATGCTGTCTGTCCATGATTCTGTGCATCTGTAATTCTAGCACACTGTCCCAAAACTGCAGTCAGGTTTGCCAGATATTTGCACTGTGATGCAATCTTATGGGTTATAGCAAGCAGAGGATACATACAGGAGCTAGAGGGGAAGTGACGTCATCATGACGCCATCATAGAATATTTATTTAGTGATGGGCAATATTTAAAAATATTTTTAGCTTAGGGTTATACAGTACACTCCGGTTGTGACATTGGGTTGATGACGTCACTTCCTGTCCTAGCTCCTGTACATATCCTCTACTGCAGCACAGGCTGGAGGAGGCATACATATTGTTTAAATGCATATTATTTGAGTTTTTGATTGTGGTTACGTTTTCATTTGTAGCGCCAGAAATCACGGACAACAAGCTATATAGTGAAAAGTGTGACATCTGGGCAATGGGAATTATCACTTTTAAACTGTGAGTTTTACTTTGATTTTTCAGCACGTTCAGTGTTAGGAGAGTGCTAGATTGACATTAGTTACTGTAAAGATTTTGTTGCGTTGTAGTGTATATTCTATACGAATATTGCATAACTTTCAGAGTATCCTAAAATATTTACCTATTTTGATCTTTATGAACTCGTATATTACATTTTCTCCCAGTTGCATGCAGAACATGAAAAAAAATTTTATGAACCATGTATATATGTTAAATTGTATGGGCATTAATTCATCAGTGTGACAGACAGACAGAGAGACAGACATATTTTCTCATATAGCCATTAGCCAGTGGCCTGCTTGACGGCACTGTGTCGTTGTGCCGTTGGCAGTGTAGGTTTAGAGGTAGGTATAGAAAAGGTAGAATCGCACATAACTCAGCTGCCCGTTGAGCAATTTTCTTGAAATTTGGTAGGATCATACACGGATAGGTTGCCGAAAGATGACACTTGTCAAAACTGAATTTCGCCGCCAGAGGGCCCCTTTCGAATTTGGATTTTGGGGCATATCTCTGCGCCCGATTAAGATATTTTCATGTAAATTGGTTGGTATGTAGGTAATGAGCTCCCTCAAGGTGTGGAATGGTCTAGACAAATTTCCTTCGAAAATCCAATTTAGCAGACGGCGGCAATGCACCATACATGCAACTTATCGGCATTTTGCAAGCATATATCTGCCCTAAATCAAAATATTTTCATGAAATTTTGTGGGTATTATACGGGTCACCCTCTCCCCTGATGGTTTACTTAGCTGTTAGCCTGTATCATAAAAATCTAGAAATTATCAGCAGACAGCTTTGAAACCAGAATGTAACTTTTATAACAGGTGTAATACGGTAATTATTTCTTACAGTTATTATTTCTTAGTACAGTGTCTAGGGAAATACTAAGAGGTACAGTAGGGAAAAGGGAGACTGTAACATAGTATAAAACTGAGAATGTCACCAAACTGATGTAGCTAGCAGCTAGCAGCAAGCGTTGAGCAGCAGACACGTTGGAACAACTGCATAGTAGACGACAGCGACGGAACGGACTACTGGACTCTTAGAATGGGCTGTAGACGGTCGGTAACGGCCGGCGTCAGTCGTCGTAGCAATCAGAACTCGAACTGAATGTGGCAAGTGTATCGTTCGTTGGACAGCTGTCGGCAGTGTCACAGTGTGGCGAACAGCACAGCAGATTGACTCAAGACTCACAGCACTGTTGATCTTTATTCAACGTCTGACTTGAAAAATGTCGAGAAATCGTGCCCCCAGTTGGTCATACAGTAGCAAACAGGTAAAACCAGGTCACCACTGCCAGAAACTGGGTTGGTGGGTCGGTGGCAGGCTAAGGCATCACAGCCGCGGCGCGCAGCCTATGCGTACACAGGTACAAACAGTGACTAGTACGAATACATATGCAAATATGTAAATCAACGACCTCATTGGACATTACGATAAAAATAGTAAAATAAGCAAGGAAACGTGTATCACCACAGTATGTAGATGATGGGCCCCCGAGTATGTGGTATGGTCCAAATACGATTTCGTTGAAAATCCAATTTGGCGGACGGTGGCCATGTACCACACATACAACACACCGGAGGTCAATTTTAACGTTATCAACTAGATCGCATTTCTTCACGCTATAAGCACTGACATCCTGTCACTACGATCGATAACATCTTCTTAGTTCTTATATCAACCGAAACTGATTAATTAGACTTAAATTATTCACATTTTTTGCCTAATTTTCCAAGCACACATAACAAAACAGCGTTTGTTTGCAGAATGGCAACGTACGGCACTGTGCCTCCCTCGTTATTCTTTGTAACGTTGCTGTTGTATCTCTGTGGTAGGCTGAGTGGTTTGAGCAGCGACCAGTTGAGGGAGATGACACGTAGTCAAGGATTTAGCGACCGCTTAGATGAGCCGCTCTGGGATCACATCAGTAAACGTGGTATGTCATCGACATGTAGCCGCATAGTAATGCACTCGGTCCCATCTGTCTGTGTATGTGTGGGCTGTCTGCTATAACATTTAAATGCTTTGACTTAGAAACTTGATCTCTGGTATGACAGTGTATCTTCATAATGGCAAGGTGAACTTCAGCTATCAAGGTCGTCGCGTGGGGTCAGTGTCGATACCACTGAATCATTGCAGCCTAAAATCGATCTCAAAATGACTTATACTGTGTTGAGTGGGACGTTAAGCCTTTACTTACTCTCTCAAGATCACGAGGCG
>Ga0126335_1002858_pt1 | contig 10526 bp, 6 predicted proteins | sample OlaspJWI45metaG_FD_108409 | JGI IMG/M metagenome (GOLD analysis project Ga0126335, IMG submission 108409) | Marine gutless worms symbiont microbial communities from Oahu, Hawaii - Olavius sp. 1 OAHU.JWI-45 metaG | ecosystem: Host-associated > Annelida > Digestive system > Unclassified | place... | reverse complement strand
GGTCCAGAGCATATCTATGGCTCTGGTGTGGTCAGGCCTACAACGTTCAACAGACACCCGAGAGGGACCAACCCCGGGCAAAGAAACAAATAGAAGATTAATAATAAAATATGACTTGTACGGATCGACATAAGCTTATGTTCTGTATAGTAAGAGTAGACCTCAGATATTTGCTCGATCTGTAGCAATATTGCCTACACTTTAAGAAAGCATCTCACTGTTTTATGAGGCCATTCAAAAATTACGTCACATATTGGGATGTTTTTAACCCCCTTCCCCTTTGTCACATCTTGTCGCATGTTCGGCTATACCTCTCCAAAAATTATGTCATATGTCACACCCCTTTTGACCTCCTACCTTGAGCCCCCTCACGCCAGCTAACACTAGCATATAGGCCTGTTGTACAGCATATTACACTACACTATAGTCAATGTTCAGTGTAAGTGAATAATTAGTCGTCAGTCCATGGTGATGAGAAGTGACCAGACATGCTGAATGCTGATGAATGGAATAGGGCTATAAAGAACGTTTTCTTCCCAGGTGGACCCATGTGGTTTTCATTACCACTGAACTGTGTTGAGTAGCAGAATACTTACCGCAAGACAAGCGAAAAAATTCAACTCGGTAAAAAGCTGTAAGTAAGTAAAATTTTGTGCGTGTGACATAACAGATAGACAAACTCGATCCCCCTTTGTCACACTGCTGGCTACCCCCCTCTCCGCGTGTGCCGTAATTTTTGAACGGCTCCTATGTTGTTAATGACAAAAATACAAATAATATCTACCATAAAATTTGGCGACGATCGTACTGTGAAGCAGCTTCACTTGTCTTGTCAACACAACCTTTGCCTTGTAATGTTTTACCTTTTGTGATGTTTTATCATTAATATATCAACTTTTCCCGACCTGCTACCCAGCTGATCGACTGCGACTTTCGTGTGACGTCATAGATGCCGTCGCCAAGCATTTAAGGCTACATCGAATGCATCATATGTGAGCTGAGTATTGCGAATTTTGAACCCGTATGGGAAGGTCCAAAATTGCAGTACCGGTTCCCATATTCTAGACACTTCCTACACGCATACGTTTCTGCAGGGCGCAGGCGCGTGATGTCAGCAACTAACAGTTAACAGTTGTACAGATATAATGTCTTCGTGGAATAAGATCCGCGTCAGTGAACAAGTGCTGCGCGGATCCAAGTAATTCTGCCGATCTGCGTCCGAAAGCGGGCTCTCCGCAGTACGCACATCTCTGAACAGAGATAGTTGCATTTATCTATTCTATGTATTGATTGTCTGCTGACTGCTAGTTGCTGAATGTATTACATAAAAGCTAAATTTCGTGTTAATCTGTTTATATCTGAACGTACCCTATAGAATTTTTATAATTCAGTGATTTTCTGTGAAACAAGTCTACAACGTATTGTGTTGTACGATGCAGTTCGTTGCTTCAGATTTTCCCTATGGAGATGAAAGAGGGTGTGTACTGTGTAGTTCAAGTGTCAGTTGATAAAAATTGATTTGCAGTTATCTACTGATCATCGTACAGTTATGCTCGAAACATACCACTGATAGGTATGAGGATATAGCGACAATATTTTGTCTGTAACCCAATACCCAATCAAAACCGGACAATGGTAGAATGCAGAATGCTGATGTGAAACGTAACCTTATATTGTCAGGATTACATTTGGCAGCAATAATTTTGCGTTCAGAATACTCTTACTGTCAGTCCAGTCCAATGTCCTCTAGTTAGCTTGTTGGTTCTCAAACTGTAGGCTCAGGACTTCAGTACTTTGTACAAACTGATCTATATTAGTAAACTTAACTGAGATTATGTATAATGTACACAGAAAGATTTTTGTTGGTGGATTGAGCTGGGATACCACACATGGTAAGTTTACGAATACCGGTATGTTTATTTGCATGAAGGCAGAAAATATAAGACATTCACTTGATCAAACTATCGCAGGTCTAGACTATATAAAGTATTACTGTTCAAACAGTGCTATATTATTAACTAGAAGAAGGTTTGTTATTGTTGTCGGTAGAAATAAGAAATGCTGGAAAAGTGTTAGGCCTTGCACTTTCAAATGTGCTACCATCTGTGGTCTCTGTAAACATGGAAATTTTGGCCTTTTCAGGCTCTTGACACTTCTAGTTCTAGCCACACACTGAGTATTCTGGCCACCATTTCTGTGACTAGCCATTTATGTGGTGCTGTTGCCATATGTTGTTGCAATGTATTTATCAGCACAATCTATAGCAGTCCCTACGTAGGCTGGGTGTAACTTGTGTCCAGTAAACACAAAAAGAATAAAGGTACACTCTCTTTATTACACTTTTTCACAGTCTTAACTGGTTGGCTTGGTTTTCTTTTATAAGTACAATGCAGCTTTACATACATTTGCCATTATGACTCCATTGACCTGTGCCTCTTGTGACTCGTGTACTTGACATTTTGTGTGCATAGGTCTACAATTATATGTATACTGGGTCTCGAGAGTTAAGGCTAAGCTAAATGTGAGGGTTTAGTATCTTTTGTGGATGAATGTGGATTGTGGATGCCTGGCCTAGGGGGAATGAGCCCAGGCAAAACTTGCATTTGACTGTGTGCAGCTACGATGCTGAAGTATTTCAGTCGATATGGCGAAGTCATCGATTGCGTCGTCATGAAAAATCAAATGACAGGGAAATCACGAGGGTTTGGGTTTGTGACTTACAGGGACCCTCTCTGTGTGGAATCTGTTTTGTTGTCTGGACCTCATATTCTCGATGGACGTCAGGTGCGTTAGTGAATGCTGCTGACAGCTTTATTCTTTTTCTTATATTTTCCTGTATTGTCACTCACTAAATAGCTGTCTTTTTGAGCATGTGTAAATATCACAGACTTAGACTATAGGTTACTATCATTGTACTAATGCAGGTTGACATAGCCGCATTTTGTCACATTTTATGGGCCTATTACTGTACTCTGTGTTGCACAGCTTTTGGTCAGCACGTTTAGTGCTATCAGTCACAGTATAACTGACGCTGTTCATTATGTGGTTAATCTGACAAAATCCCACAAAAACTTGTAAGTGTAAAAAAACAGGCCACATTGCTGTTATCATTGTCATCATAGTCATAGATGGGTTTAAAACTCATTTGTCAGAGATTGAGTCTTAGAGAATGAATGGCTGCTTGCTTTTAATGTTTTATCCCATCAGCAGAACACAAGTAAGACGGCTATCTTTTGTATGCCTTGTGAAATTTTTGGGAATTTTATCACAGGGTCTGAAGTTAATTATTTTGTGCTGTTTGGTTACACTACACTACGGACATTGTCAGTGCAAGTGCAGCAGTCACACTTGGTAATGAAATAAGCCTATGTACTGCCAATACAATGTCAAAAACTTTTCAGTTTTCACAGATAGATAGAAACTGTTTTTGCTTATATGCAGATTGATCCAAAAGCTTGTAACCCCAGAAGCATGAATAAGGTATGCTGTTTGTATTGTTTATTTGAATTTATTTATGAGGTTTATGCTGTTTAAAATTAGGTATATTGTGTTGTAATGATTGTTTTACTCTCAAGGTTCAAGTGTGTGCATTGACAGCTATAGCACTTGATTATAAAATAATATATATGTCAGTTTTTTGGACTAAGGTCATAACTTTAGATTGAGGCATTGGCAGCACCAGTCAGTTCATGTTTTGCTGTTTGTTTTGTGAGCCAGGCAAAACAGGTGAGTTTACTTTTAAGTATAGGCTTACTGGTTTACTAACTTATTGCTGGGACTGTGAAGCACATGTTCTATAAGTGTAATAATAATACCTCTGAGCAGAAAGCCAGTTTCTTGACTGCTGCTTCACCACACAGTGTTGATTGGCTTTATGCCCTACCCATCACATTATGTAGTCTCTGTCTTGATGACGAGTCTGTCCATGTCGCTGTGCGTCTATGACTGGGGAGCAATGTTTGTGTTTCACACACGTGTGGCTGTGGAACTGAAGTCAATGCCAGCGGCTTACATGCTTTCATCTGCAAGAAAGCTCCTCCTCAAATTGCCAGACATCAGGCTCTGAACGATGTCATTGCATGTGCAGTTGTGTCCGCCGGTGTCCCTGTCACAAAGAAGCCGGTTGGGTTGGCAAGGCAAGATGGCAAGCGACCTGATGGCTTGAGGCTAATTGCATGGCTGCATAGAAAGCCTTTGACTTGGGACATCACAGTGGCCCACACACACACTGGCTGACTCCTATGTGAGTCCAGCAGCTTGCTCAGGTGGTGCTGTAGCTGAACAGGCAGCTGATCAAAAGAGACGCTCGGTCCTTTGAATGAGTCCACAATCTTATTTTTTGCTGAGCTGGGTCGTAAGATCGCGGCTGTTTCAGGTGACAGCTGAGAGCCCAGCTTCCGCATATCTGTCACCGTCTAGTGATTTAACTCTATTTTGCTTCACAACAGTTTCCCTAGCGATGAGGAGTGGCCACTCCAGATTTGCTTATTGATTTTAACTTTTGTTTTTAACCCTCGGGATCTGTACTACCGAGGGTATAAAAAAATAATAATATGCTTCTAGTTACAGAATGTGTCACGCAGTGGTTATATATTTCTGACATATGCAGGGCGGAAAAAATGCTGAAAACAGTCGTCGGAAAATATTTATAGGAGGTCTGCCATCAATTGTGACCGAGAACCACCTGAAAGAGTATTTTGCTAGATATGGACAAGTACGTTAATGTCTCTATCTGTTGTTGTGTTACGTTTTTGTAAGTAAAGTTTTTCCCAAGCCTTGTTGCCCACTGGGTGGCTGTGATCTCCATTTCAGTAGCCCTCAACCAGACACTGCGAGACCACGAATACGAGGTAGTGCATCGTGTGGTGTGTCTGTTTGCTTTCCAGCTGTTAGGTCAGTACTGAGTTATGCTGCATGATGACAGAGTCACGTAGGTGTAAATAACTTGCCCAAGGTTACTACACAGCAGTACCCGGCCAAGAATCAAACCTGTGACCTATTGATCACTGATCTGATCACTGATCTGATGCTCTACAAGTGATCCACCATGCCACATATCTAAACATAACCTGCACTGCGTGTGCATGTATGTATTTGATTTTGTTACTCATCTGAAGTAAAATAGTGCTAATTCACTTTGCTGTAGGTGTCAGTTGTTGCAAATGCCAATATATCTGTTACTGAACATTATGTTTAAATTATACTTATTGCAACAGAACTCAGGTTCATGCCACAGTGAGTAAAACACAGTGTGCAGTTAGAGAGAAAAAAGCAAAACACAAGTACACATTCAAGTATGGTTATGTCAAATCTGTTATCAGTCTTGAACAGTTATTGCAAGATTATGATGATAAATTGTTAAAAACTTATGAGAACCGTGATATGCATAGTCATAGTCATAGTCTCCCCAATCGTAAGTCCTCTGGTTATAATTTACGTACTCTAGGCCATAGTTTGTGTGTAAATTTTATTAAATCTCAACTTCACAAAAAGACATTCATTAATAGAGCAATATTCAATGACTGTTATTAATTCCTTATGTATTGTTTTTATTGTGTTGTATATTTTCTGTACCGGTATTGACTTAGCCTACCATCATTGTTGTGTTGCCATGTCATGCGTTTGTCATGATTATGTTATACATAGTAATAAATAATAAATAAATAAAATGCAAACTAGCAAAAACAAGATTATTAACATTTATAAGTCTCTGTTTGTTACACATGCAGATGTAGAATCTTAGGTTATGTCTGCTCTCAGTGAACTTATAATGTTGATAAAGTTATTTGTTCTCCCCAGAAGCACTGTTTATTTTTCATTGTATAAGACAGTGAAAAATAAACAATTTCTATAAATGGATGGTGATTGGGGATGGTTAAACAACTACGTGTGTAGTTGCTGAAGAAGTGTACATTGTTAATGAAATAACAGATCTGTAGTTTGATTATCAGGTCACTGATGCAGTTATCATGTATGACCAACAGAAGCAGAGATCTCGAGGTTAGCGCATTGCTGTTCACCGATACATTGTAGGATTGTAGGAATGCCAGATACAGAAAATATGATGTGCATTTGTTGTTACTTAGTTGGCAGATTTATTTGTTCATCAATGAAATAAACCACATTTCAGAAACAGTAGTTAAACATTACGATAGACTTACATTTTTTTATTCTAATGTGATCAACAGAGAAGGTTGTGATGAGAAAGGCTTACATATTAGTCACTGGTAAGTGGTAACAGGCACATGTTTTATAGAATATATTCTATGGTGTGTTCAAAGTGGTCTCAGTAAGCTACAGTATCGTTTCTCTAGGTTTATGATTATGGAGTGATTTAATACCGTGTTGTTTTTGGATGAAACTGATTTAAATACGTTTATGCTGTTCATATTATTGTCTGTGTGTGCTGAGAGCATTGCTGCAAGTCAAGGTATTGTTCATATGTTATTGACAGGGTTTGGTTTTCTAACATTTGAGCAGGAAAACAGTGTCGATCTTGTTGTCAACGAACATTTCATTCAGATCTTTGGCAAACAGGTTGTGATTGTGATTGTAACATCTGTGTACTAAAGTAAAAGGTCTCTTTGTTTCAGTATGCTGTCCATCAACTACTGGCTGACTTGATGTTTAGGATGGGAGAATCTTGATCCAATTCACTGAGTTGTAATGAAAGTTTATGGGTTTCATAAGTCATGAACAGATGGTTGATGTGCTTGCTCATATCTCATGAAAGTGATATCTCACGAAAGTTTCCATAATGATTCAGAACTAGTTTTGTCATTTTGTTTCAGTGAAGTTAATACTTTTATATCTATCTGTAAATACCGGGTAAGTTGTAAAAATAAGCTCTGTTGACTATCAGTATTTTCCTCACGACAGGCATTCTCAAAGTCGCTGGCTGTGCTTGAGAAGACCATAGTTATAGCCTGTCTTTAATTACATACAAGATTTCTGTAAAAGAATTTTGGTCGTTTTGTTTCTTATTATACTAATTATGTGGTTATTGTGTCTGCAGGCCTAGGGGCGAAAGATGCAGTATGCATTCCGGCCATGCTGTCTGTCTGTCTGTGCATCTGTGATAGGCCATTGTGGCTGTTACATAAAATGGCTTGCCAAAGGTTTACTACTTCTACTATTGCTGTGGTCCATTGCTTCTACTGAAGGTTGAATACTAACAGCACTGTGTCAGTGCATTACACGACTGTTTGTTTCTATTTTGTTTTTATGCACTTTAGAAATGTTCTCGGCCTACTCACTTAGCATTATGTGCAGGTTGAAGTGAAGAGAGCAGAGCCACGTGATGTGAAGCTAGTTGCTGACTGCCACTGTGATGCGAGCTCCAACTCACTGATAGAAGAAACTAATGATGTACCTGGCACTGCTGCTGCCGTCACCAGTGATCCTGATGTCAATGATGACTGTGGTGTTGTGCCCATTATAGGTAAAATCTAACTTGATTACATCATTCGATTGACTCGCACATGGTAGAGGGGGTAGGTAGAAAACAATTCCCCGCTTTCCATATTTTTGTTACTGTGGCAACGAAGGTTGTTTTCCAGCCTTTGATTCATTGTGGGGAAGATTTAAGTTTTTGTTCCATCACTGTTTTTGTGTTTATTATAATGTTCATTGTTCAAATAATACATCAGAGCCTCTATAGATACTTATGCTATTAAATTTTTAAACTGTCCACTTCAGTCCAGTTGTTTCTCTTGATTTGCCTCTGAAATTTTTGATTTTTGAAATTTAAAGGTGTTCACAATAAAGGCTTGCAGATGATGCACGGATGCAACATTCACTTGTAGTTAAACTGTTTTGCTGTGTTGAGTGTTTGTTTGTTCATCAGCACATCTCTAACTGGAATCCTGTGTTGACTGTGCAGACAGTTTCAGAGGTGAATTGTTGACACGTCACCAGGGCAACACTGATACAGTCTGTGGTCGTTTGCGCATCATCGCTTGTGGCTTTCATCCCTACAGGCGCTAGACTATGACACTGATGTTTAGGAGATGCTGAGTCTTGTTCTTGTTATATGTCACAGTCTGTGTTATCTGCATTGAAATTAAACTAACTATTTGTATTGCCATTTTATTACCTTATTGTCCTTACTTACCAATATCTGTTTTCGTATGGTTCTGGTCTGTGTATGCAGTAGCTCGTCTGTTGTAGGCTAGCTTAGTACCAATCAATAATATGAGAATGTCCTACTTTGTTCTCGTTATCCGTAATACTATAAAATGATTTGATCTGTAATATCAGCTGTCAGTCATTCTGCATGTGTGTTATCCAAACAGTTGCAATTTGCTTTGTATTATGGCATACGTTTTGGCCACTGTGTTACGACTGTTTCGTTCGTTAACCTTTGCTCTATTAGGTGGCAATATTAACACACAAAATGGCATCAGTACTGTCATCTCTGCCTGATCTGCATTCTCACAAGTCTTTCACATACTTCAGTTCAGTAAAACGCACATACTAGACTTTGTATGTAATTAATTGCGGAGAAGTGTTTTCTGCAAGTTCTGTGTAGCTTTATTGACGTTGTACATAGTATTTTTATAACATATATGTTTTGTGTCTGTTTTGGAAATTGTAATTACATAAATCAAACAGTTTAATTGGTTTGATATTTGCAACACTGTAGGCCTATATAGTGTTAAAAGAGGAAAGTAAGTATTTGTAGCATTTAGGCTAATGAAAAATTTTTATGTGTACATTTGCGTGCAGTTTGTGTTGATTTCATTTATGTAACATGGTAATATGTTAATATTGAATTCACACCTGCTCTGGGTTGTTTCATTAATAAGCAATACGTTGTACAGGTATATAGGCCTAGTGAGTAGTAACGTCGCTGAAATTAACAGTGTTGTTTCTATCAATCTACCTCTGCGACGTTGCTATTTGATAATAGGCCTAACGGCTTATACGACAAATTCAGTGACATTGTAGACTTCGTAATTAATTTCGGGGAAAATAAAAAACGTAAAAAAAGTTTTTTTTACATCTATGGTTCAGTCAGTGTTAGTATGCCCATCGCATTAGACGTGTATAGCCTACGACTTTGTGGTCGGCCTATATAAATTCACATTTCACAGTACATTTGCAGGCCTGTTGTCACTGCATAGCGAGTCGTTTTCTTTGTGAGCTTTGTGTGGCCCAGTTATTTGTCAGCAGTGCTAACGCTCTAGTGCGAACAGGGTGATAAAAATGAGCTAGTAATGCATGAGAGGTAACGCTCTTCTACGGGATTTACCATGGTAATAGACATTCTCTATCCAACCCACGTCGCTGAGTAATTCTAAATTTTGTATGTTTGGGGTTGATGTCCATTTTATTTTTATTTCTGGAAGAGGTGGAGTTGGGAGTGCGGCAGCAGTGTGGGCTGTATTCCAAAGAATTAAACATGAAACTTAGCACACGTTTGTAGACCTAGAAAATGTGGCAATTAAGATGTATTTCCACTTATTGCCGCCGTCTCTGAGTGCCCCAAAACACGGCGTCCTAAATTGCAGTAAGCCAGCACGTCAGCAAATCGACGCCTCTAATTGACGACAACCGTTCGTAGTGACTGAATTCATATCAACAGGCATCAACAACTACTGCCTTGACTGCAGACGGCGAAACCAACTCCACTGCCTGAAGTCGCTCACAAGGTATCATAAACATTAGACACGCGCTCATGCGCTATGATGTGCAGTGAAGCGTGACTCGCTAATACGCCATAATATTACTTAATTTATGCTGGATCTCGATTTTATGTCATGGCCTTGACCTTTGACCTCATGACCTTCAACGTTTGTAGTGCATCGGCCGTCACGTGACCAAACCATGCACACGTCGTCAGCCCCTAAAACCCATAAAACTTTCTTTAGGCTATAACCTTCCAATTTATCGGTGGTGTCCAAGCTTTTGGAGCGTGTCGTTTTCCGGCAGCTCTACGGCTACCTGTCCGCGGCAGACCTTCTGCCACGCCCGCAGTCTGCATATCGGACACATCACTCTACTGAGACGGCCGTGCTGAAAGTACTGACGGACAGTCTGTATGCAGTCGATGACGGCGACCTGTCTGTCCTCGCTTTGCTCGACCTGTCCGCAGCATTTTGATACCGTCGACCATGACATCCTGCTGACGGCTTAAGGTCGCCCTCGGTATCGGTGGAGCTGCGTTGGACTGGTTTCAGTCCTACCTGACGAGCAGGGTGGAGTGTGTGAGACGTGGTTCGGCTCGGTCGACACATAAAACCGTGCGGTTCGGCGTGCCACAGGGGTCTGTCCTGGGCCCCCTTCTGTTCATCTTATACACTGCTGGCTTGATCGATCTCATTGAGAAATATGATCTTAACCCTCATCTATGTAGCGGCATTGAGTAAACCTAGCGCCCCGTGTATGGCTGTATTTCATGCATGGCTGCTTACATTACCGTGCTGAACTGTGTGTACGTACTGCCCTGCGTGGCAGATATTATGTGTATCCTTTGCAGCGTTTGTCTGCAATTGCAATAAAGAGACGTTATTATTATTATTATT
>Ga0126335_1002857_pt1 | contig 10527 bp, 9 predicted proteins | sample OlaspJWI45metaG_FD_108409 | JGI IMG/M metagenome (GOLD analysis project Ga0126335, IMG submission 108409) | Marine gutless worms symbiont microbial communities from Oahu, Hawaii - Olavius sp. 1 OAHU.JWI-45 metaG | ecosystem: Host-associated > Annelida > Digestive system > Unclassified | place... | reverse complement strand
TTTTGATTTTATAGTGGCCGAAATCCGAGGAGTTTTTGGAAGTGTGGGGGTGTATGCGTGTGTGTGTGTCTGTGTGATCCCATAGGCCTACACGACAAATCAGTCGTTTTTTTATCTAATATCAGTGGGTTTCGAAATCGTGGCCGCTACTGTTTTTGGTTCTGCAAAAACCCAATTTTGAATGATATCCGCGGCCATTCTGATCCCAAAATATATGCCAGATTGCATGAAATCGCATCTAATTTTTCAAAAAATTTTGGGGGAGGCTCCCAGACCCTCCGCCGGCGCTCGCGCCTTCGGCGCTCAGTTCGGGGCTTCGTTCCCTTACCGGGCCCCCAATTCCAAAATTCTTTGATCCGCCCCTAAAACATCACAATCCCAGGACAAATAGTTCATAACTAATTGCATGGCAAACTTCGTACCATTTATTCTGGAACACTCTGTATATTTGAGTGCTAACTGGCCGCGGCGCGTTGTAGCTGTTCGCTGTTTTGTATGCGCTTTAGAAATACTTTTATTTATTTATTTATTTATTTACTTGCTTATTTACTTAGGCTGGTAGTACGTTTTCTACTGCATTAACTAGATGGCGCCACTCTGCAGCGCCCACAGCGGCAGCTGGCCAGCAATTACAAACCAAGTGCATTATAGGTTTTTTTTAAAATGATATGCGCTATATAAATTCACGTTTTACTTACTTACTTGCTTACAAGTGATGACGGACAGATTGCAGACAGAGGAAGGACGGACACTCGAATTAACAGTCTGTACTGCTGTAGTGCCCATACTGATATACTACTAGTGTAAATACGTTGTGAATGGACAGTTGGTTTACGAGCATCCTCAACCCAGTGCACGGCAACTGCTATATCTTCAACTCCGGATGGAACGAAACGCGCAAACTACGCTCACATCGGACCGGACGCAGATTTGGTAGGCTACGTGCTGTGTCGCAGATGTGTGCTGCTGTCAGATTGTAAAAGATAAAACGTATTTTTGATTGAGATTTGAAAAAATTTTGTTTGAAATATTCGTTAGATGTTTGTTATACGCAAAGTGAGCGTGTTCAGTGACTACTAGCGATGTTTTAGTCCAAGTCAGTGAGTTAGAGGTAGACCTATGCTAGTGCGGTGCCGGTTGGCTATCCTATCTGGTAGTGCAGTTGGGTCGTAACTTGTTACAAGTCAGTTAAGTTACTGTAACAAGCTACTTTCTAAAGTAACTTGTAACTGTAAACAAGGTACAATTTCAAACAAAGTATCTTGTACCTTGTATGAAGTTACTTTATAAAGTAACTTTACAGAAGTAGCTTGTCACAGAAGAGTAGGCTAACAGTAACAGGCCATCGTTACTCATTACAACTCCATTTGCAAACACAATATAATTAGACGGCCATACGATCTGCGTTAACTCGAAATTTCATACAGTTCGTAACAATTGTGGCATTTTGGCTGTGAAAAATCAGTATTTTATGTTTAGCACACTCTACACTTTTACTCGTATATGACAAAAGTTTTATTCACATTTTTCATCTCTGTTGTTTTCGTGTTTGCAATAAAGTAACTTAAAAAGTAGCAAGTTATTTTTAAAAGTAACTTGTTACTGTAACACGTTACTATTTAAATGTAACTTCCCCAACACTGCTATTTGATCTGACATACAGCTGCAACATTGTCTGATTGCAGTGTGCTGCCGACTGAACCAGTCTGTTGTCATAGCGCCATCGATGGGTGCAAGCGTCGTCTGTGTCGGCGCTATAAGTAGCTTGTTTATGATTGATAGTACTCTCGAAATGACAATGTCATGATGACAGCATTGTAAATATGATCATTGGCAGTGATGGTTTATTCTTGTGATTTGAACAGAATGATTTAACAATTGTGTTGCTATTTCGTGTTACGAAGTAGGGCGTGCACACGTTTGAGGTGATGTGGAAACTTCTACTACAGTTTTCGCGATTTTGCTATACATAACGATTAAATTCTTTTAGAGAAGTTTGTTAAGATTGCTCGAAGGTCCACAACAATGTATGAAGTAGGTTGGTTCGTTGTGCGTGTAGGTCTGGAGATGATCATCAACATTGATCAGGCGAACTACGTGAAAGACGCTGGAGAGACGGCCGGAATTCGTCTGGTGGTCCACACCGGAGACACAATGCCTTTCCCAGAGGACGAAGGAATGACAGTGAGTCCTGGACACAGCACATCAATTGGACTACAGAAAGTGAGCATCTCAATTTAGCACAGCCGTATAAAATTATACCATGTTTCAGAAAAAAATTACCCCTTCGTCTTTTCATCACATCGTTCTCAAATATTAATCAACTGCAACAAAAAAAATTTACTTAACAAAATTTAGGTTATAATAAAACTGTCTCGTGTCAGCAGTGGTGTTTGAGAAGACTGTTACGAGGCTCCTATATAGAGGGCGTCACCAGTACTGATGTGCGTAATTCATACAATACAAAAATACACTCAACAAACTGTCCATCGTAGTGACTAGCGCCAGGACACAGTTACTGTACCCTCACACGTATGGGGGGACATGTCACCTGTGTTCCTCCGGTTGATTGTGCACCATGGCGGACGCTATGTTGTCGGTCGTCAAGTTGCCATGCTACAGACACACAAAACACCAGTCTTGATCGCACAGGCCACTGTGTAGAGTTCACACTGGTGCTGTCGTTATTTGCCGTCGATCCCTGCAGTTGTAACAACTCTTCGTTTAGTGCGCACAAGTGGATCGACAGGGCGTTATTACGTTGATGAGGGTTTGCGAACAGTAAGTCTGTCTCCATTTGAACTGAAAACAATTCGTTAGGAACCTAATGACGTGTGAATGCATATCGATCAGTGAATTGAGATAATGTCGGAAAATTGTGCAATATTTCTCGCGATGTAGGCCGATATTTGTTTTAGAAGAAAGGAAGGAAGGAAGAAACATGATGGCTACAATTCGGCAACGCAATAGCGGACGGGGCATGTGCTTAGGAATGAAGTTGTACTGCGAGAAATTTCTGAAGTGAGAATGAAAGGAAAAGCGACTCGAGGAAGAAAAGACTGAAAAGACTGCAGATGCTGAGTGATCTTACGTCTCCAGCAAAGTACCCGGAAGTGAATAGGGCAGCAGAAGATCATGAAGGATGGACAGCCACAAACAGAAATGGAATGCCATAATCCTTCTACACAGCAAATCACCAAAAGAAGAAAAATAAGAAGATTTCTAATTAAGTAACGTGTATCTTGTGACTGTAATAAAATGATTAGATAAAGTAAAATGAAAATAGCAAAAATTCAATTTTCGGTTTTAGATTGTACGTCGCAAAACATGCGTTTTCAACTCATGACGATGTAAGACTTCATACGGCATCTTTGTGTCTGGCTATACGTATAGGCCGACATGCAATAACTGACAGCTTTCTTTCAGTTATAAAATTCCTTACATAAAATGTCATTAATTCATTGTCTGAAGAAGGAAATATAAATCTGTACTAGTTGAAGTCCGCAAAGCGTTGTAAGACGAAGATGTAGCGATGTGCCAGCTTTGACGTGACGGTGACGTCTGAAGCCTAGTTGTATCAGTCTCATGTCACAATCGCCGCCGTGTAACATCGGCCAAGATCACGTCTTAGCCAATACTACACGCCGTTATACTGTAACTTGGACAGTTTTCAAAGTTGTTTGCTTTCTGTTAATTTTTTTTAAAAGTTATCAGTTACTGATGTGATCAATATAGCGGGCTTTTAGCGAAAATTAGGTCTACGTATGATATAGACTATAATCTATTCAAAATAAATATTTTTCTCAGAAGGTTTAAAGTTCAAACTACATGTAGAGGGTCTCTCTTATTCGAGGTATCAAAATTTGGTTCTGAACTGATACTAGACTAATTCGTCAGCGAAGCATGACGTTAACTGATCTGTCGGGTGGGCGTACGTGTCAGGTGGTCATCAACAGGTTGTCTGAGCCGTACGACCAATGTGTTGACACAACGAGCGGTGTGCACGACTTCACACGCAATGTCTACGAGGAACTCTACCCAGAGACGCTCTACAGCCTCGAGGTAGCCAACTACACTCTGCCTGGACACCGTGACACTCGTATGTCGCGAAAATAGCAGAAACGCCGTAACAGTGCCGAGTAGCGTCACTGTTCGAAAGATGACATTTTCTAAACTACCTCGCTCGAAATACGCTAGTTTAGCCGCCGGCCAACAGAAGTAGGCCGAAGGCTATATGTTTTACTGATCGGCTATTTTTAGTCACTCACAACCAATCCTCCCAGGTGGTCAATTGGCACCAGATAAAAAGTATAGCAGTGCTTGAGTGCCAAGTCATACATGATCAGCGCACTCAGGCATCTCAACCAACCTTTCCATAATTTTTACAGGGGGTCAAGAAATGCAAAGGTAGGTTGGGTTCATTCGATTCTTGGATAAACGCGTGAGTGGTAGGTGAAACTATGTGATCTCTTGACAACGCGTGCCATACCTGTACGTTTTTCTGAAGAGGTTGTCTCATAAAGTGTTTCTTGCTTTTACCTAGTTTTATACGGATTATATGGATCTGTAGTCTGTCATGACGGGGTAGTTGGGAGAATTTGTGCATCAAAGCAAATAATAATCTGTAGCCTATAGAGCGGTGAGACATAAACCGATTTGGCACTGGTGAGACGATGTTAGACCGTGTCTGTGTCTGTGTGGTGTAGGCGTGTTCTCGAACGTGCTATCAGAAGAACGTGATAGCCAAGTGTCAATGTGGCGACAAATATTACCCGCTCAACGGTACAGCATTCGGCGACCCGCTGCGTGTGTGGCCTCCGTGCTCTGCTAACAACGCCACACAAGGTGACTGACATAATTGCATCAAACTCGATAGCCTAGTCAAGCAATCCATGGGTCGTGAAGTTCAGCTGGTCAGCAACGCAAATGCCACTGTGTTTGGAATGACCTATGTAGTCGTTGCCGTGTGTGATCTTACTGTGACCTTATATACCCGGTCGAGTAGGTCAGGGTCACATTTGTCGCAGACAGTATGGGTTTTGACGTGGGAACTTTAAACGTACCGCGACAAAACGGTCATTGCCCTGTTCAAGGTCATTCAAGGTCACCAATTTTGGTACCGATCGAAATCCTGTATGCGACTTCCTATTAGTGAACAATAGTAATTTACATTCTATTTCGCGCTTCTTGCTGTAGTCATTGGAGATACCTGTGTGTTGGAATGAACCCATAAACTTAAAACTACAAAATATGGCGAGAACAATGCGAAAATATCGCTGTGTCGCTTAGTAGATTTCGATAACTTGAATCATTTATTGTCCAAGTGCTGAAAGCGGACTGCGGACCGACGGACACACGCAATAACACGAGTATAGGCCGCCGTGTAACGCTGCGCTTGTTCTTCCAGTGTAAGCTAAATCCTAACCCCAAACCTAACCCTAATCCTAACCACAACCTTTGCTCTAACCCTAACCTAAACCCTAACGAGTTGACCTGGAGACGAGTTGACTACCACCCAAATAAAGTAAAGTACCGGTATATGAATTTCCGACTGATTCGCCAGATGGCGTCACCATTGCTATGTAAAAAACACGCATACAATGCGGCTTTCGTGAAATTACTTTGGCGTCTTGTTTTGTTTGCAGACGAGTGCAGATACAATGTGGAACTAGACTACAATGCAAACAAGCTCGACTGCAACTGTCCTCAGCTATGCACGTCCGTATTTAACGTCATTCGTATGTTGACATTAATGTAGGCAGTACCGGCACTTAGAACGTTTCAGCTTTCGGCTTGATGTTTCCTCATGAACTGACTCAATAAAGTGATGACAAATGATGCCTCTATATTCTCTATATTATATTATAATCAGATCCTTATACTTGTGATTAAGTAATCGGTTAATGTATGTCTGTCTTTTGTCTGTTGGCTTAATTGTTTTGTTCAAGTCTGTCTCCTGAGCCGCCACACTAAAATAATTACAATGTGTCTCAGAAAATGGGTGCCTACCAAAATTTGACGATAACTTTGTGAAATCTTAACTGATTTGGAAAATATTACGACTTTGTAGCAAATTTAATGCCGTACCAGGAGTAATTTTGCTTGTGCAGAGCGTCTTTGTTTCAAGGTGATTTATCGATTGGCAAATGGCCTTCGCTTGTACAACAGGTGCGTTCTTGTCGAATAATTAGTTAAATTTTAACATTTTTCAGCCTTATGTCTATACTTTTTAACGTAAGAATAAGCACCGAGCTGATAAGATACTTAAAACATAAAATATTGGCAAATCTGCATGTTGCGCTGCATGGAAATTGCGTTTTACTTGAAATTCAATTCAACAAAACTGTTTAATTTAAAACGGAAGCACATTGGCTTGTGTTTACGAGCGTGTGATTTTCTGGTTCTCGAGAAAATGAACGTGATTTGAATTCTTGCGCTTAAAGGTCAGGTCAGGTAGTGTAGGTCAACGTCGCTTAACATAACACAGATGATCAGCGACCTTGCGCTTAAAACGTTTAAACAACATGTTTCAAAGCTACAGATGCGTAGTCTATATACGAGTCGTGTGGCTGTGTGTCAGCATGACGTGCTCAAGTCAGTCGAGACGAAGGTCGAGTTCAACGTCTGGGACAATGTCACTTACAAAGACAACCTTATCAAACTTGAAGTCTACTTCGAAGAATTCAACTTCGAAAATATTTACGAATCGCCATCCTACGTTGTGAGCATATCATCTCACGGCTATTGGGCTACTTTGCAACTGTAGCAAGTTCTAACACCAACAACGCTTGTAGATTTTGCTAGAGCAAAATTATCAAAAATTATCAACTGATTAAGCTACATTTCAACGACAGATGAAGACATTTTGTAAGCTTACAGTTCGGAACGAGTTCAACGATCACCTTGTTAACTGTATTGTCATCTGAATACTAACATAGGCCTACACGGGATTTGTGTGTTAAAGTTGATTTTTTGGCTGATTTGTGTTGGTTTGGGGGCAAACGATCAGAAAATTATGGGGTTTAATTTTTTTTACGCGGAACCCCCTTGAGTGAATCACTCTTTTTTTATGACAAACCGAGCCTTGTCGACTACACGTGGGCCTACATTGGCCTAGATCCATATTCCTGGTGTCAGTTTACCAGTTTAGGGTTTTTGGGTGACGCTTGAGTCTAGATACCATATAAAATTGTAAAGTGGATGATGTGATAAAATTGGACTGTAAAAGTCATTTATTTATGTTTCAGAAGGTTAAATTTTAAAGCCACTAAGCATAGTCATGTAATATAGAATCGGTGCACCGGGTAGGGAATTTTGCCGGGTACCGGGTACGTTTATTCGACAGTTACTACCCGGTCGGGTTCGGGTACGGGTAGTTTTGCCATCCAAACTCCTCTGTATCTACTGTACACTTTCTCTATGGTCCCTAGCTGTCTAATGTACATGTAGGTCCATGTCCTGCAATGTATAAGATACGAACTATTGCTGCCGATATCAGTCTGTCACTCGGCTTTTGTGTGCCAAGCGGGTAAACGGATTGACGTACCCCAAACAGGACCTGAGTCCGTTCAGCCAAGGAACATCGTGTTAGACGGGAATCCCGATCAGATTCCACCACGGCGAGGGGAAGAAGAGTGCATTCGATGCAGCCTTTGCCAAATTACTTTGGCCTCTTGTCTACTTTACTTAACGGTACATAAATGACGCTGTCCCATATTTTTAGAAGTTTTAAAATCTATGATCTAGAATTTGTGACGACATTGTTTATAGGTGGAGTCGTACTTCTCGGACATCGGTGGAACTCTGGGCTTGTACCTGGGAATGTCACTTATGTCGGTTGTCGAGTTCTTTGAACTTGCTCTCGATCTCTTTATCTTCGCGATCATTCACTGCCGTATACGCATGAAAGCCAGACGCCAGCTGGCGGCCCAGCAGCAGCTTGATGACACAGGTGACGGTACAAGCGACACCGCTAGTCGAATGCCGTGGGAGGCGCCGCCCACTGATAACGGCACGTTCTCATACGCAGATAGGGGTCCACCGCCGTCCTATCGCGCTGCAACAAGAATGTCTCGAACCTTTCCGAATGAAGTCCGCGACGTTCTACTAAACATGTAAAACAAATTGTGATATCTCACTGCATGCAATAATGAGCGAGCGCGGTTCTTGACAGCTTGAGAAATCTCGACTAAGACAAAGACGATAGCCTACAGACGTTTGTATGAGGAGAGTTGAGCGGGCCAGAATGAGAACGGCGAACGGTGTGCACTCGAACAGACTTGAACGACTATCAGCATTCTGTAGCAACGGCTGCTGAGCGTCGATTATTGCCAATTAGGCTAGATATGCCGATGATGTTAATGTTAGATGATCAGTAGGCGAAGGCATGCTCAATGTTTGGCCGAACAGGGACAAAGAAATCAGTGCGTATGGTAATTACGTCTATTAGAAATATTATTAAATATACAAAAGCGCGCTCAGTTTTACTGCATGTATATAAGCCGCCGCTCTAAAACAGCAAAAACTGAAAATTTTGTGACCGCGATATAACGAATCACATGCGCAAGCTTGCACAGTTACATCTGTTGTATTTGCAGTTTTGTTACCGAAATTTAACTAAAATCTATACACATATATAGACTAGCCCACACAGCCACATGGTCTACGCCATGGTCTAGGCATAGCCTACTTGGCGTATGACAGCTTTGTGGTATGATTTTCAAGTCTATGCTTTATTTTAACATCCAACGCAACCAGATCGCATTAGCCTATATCCAGTTGCATGGGTTACGATCTTACTGACAACTTTACTTTGACGGAAGGTGTTTACATCATTTTGACATTATTAACGACAGTTTAATATAGGCCTACCAGGTTTGTAATAGGCTACACTGTGTTTAAAGTATCTGAAAACATTAGTGTTTTCAGTCTTAACAACTTCACATGCATGATTCCACGATTTTGCGATAACCAGGCGCCGCACGCGGTTGTGGGTGACTGGGTGGCTAAATATTTAATTTCAGAAACTACACGCCTCTAATTGTCTACGTCATTGTCATTAGCAACGCCTCAGCGGCTCGACGGCGCTATAAAATCCGTTTGATTTGAAATACTTCCATCGAAAATGTCAACATTTCTTGCCAAGAAATCTACTATGTTGGTATATGGCTGTTTCTGTGCATGCACTTGGTTATGAATAGGTTGTATATTGTATGTAAAATACATTAGCACGACGAGGGTAAACTTGGCGTCGTTTGGAGCCATTTTATCCGTTATTTTATAGTGCAGGCATACAAAGGACCTGTTTATTTTACCCCATTTTAAAGAAAATTAACTCAAGATTTGCATTACGATGCTACTTCTTTAATATTTCTTATAGGAAGAAATAAGTGATTTTTAGCCAAATTGACGACGTTTGCAGCTATTCAGAACCCAGTGCATGCACAGAAACAGCCATAGGCCTAACCAATGCGGTTTATAACTTGACACTTAAAAACATATAATTGCAGCAAATCGCTGGACGTTTAGGGCCACTTTAGCCATTTTATAGGACCTGAGATTTCAATAATTCAACCACGTTTTCAACACTTTTTGGGCAATTTTTTTACTTTGCAAGCGCATAGACAATAGCATCTCAACTTCTGGTCTAACATTTAACCCCAAATTTGAGTTCGGCATGCCTAGTTTCTCTAAACTGAAGACAGAGGCGGATCCAGGGGGCCCGTGTCTCCCTTTTTGGCAAAGTCAATTTTATTTTTTACATTGTTATACATACAGTGTCTGAAAAAATATTTTTGAAATTGAATCTTGATTTTATAGTGGCCTAAATCCGAGGAGTTTTTGGAAGTGTGGGGGGTGTATGCATGTGTGTGTGTGTGTGTCTGTGTGATACCATAGCATAGGCGTCAACGCCGCAGGGGTTGCAGGGGTCGCGACCCCCCAATATTTGACCTGCAGGGGTCGTCCTGTGTTGAGACCCCCCCAATATTTTGACAAGTGTTTTATTTTTTCCTTTCAGCGGAACTTCTGAATACCGCAAGTCGCTGTCATTTTCATCTGCAATGCGTTCCTCAATTTTTCGAGCATAATTACTGATTTATTTACTGATTTTTCGCAACTTGCAGTGCCACTGACACCAACTCATATCAGTAACGATCTCATAATAACTAGAAAGTAGAAACTGGTTAATTTACTGACAGTAAATATATACGAACTTTGTGGAGACATGGATTTGCCAGTATGTATCGTTCGTTTGGCACAAACTGGTACTTCTATAAAGTATAATCCATGGGACACATGAATATTAAAAACAACACACCCAGAATGCACGATATCACACCATTTTGAGATGAAAAATTGGAATTTTCTGGGAAGGGGCACAGCTCCTCCCCAGACCCATAGGCGTAACTTTAAGGGGGGCGGGGGGTCCGGACCCCCCACTTTTTGCAACCACTTGGTTCCAAAATATTACAAGTCCAAAACGCGATGTCTACCAGAGGTCTATAGAGAAAGCATGCAAGATTGCTC
>Ga0126335_1002856_pt1 | contig 10532 bp, 4 predicted proteins | sample OlaspJWI45metaG_FD_108409 | JGI IMG/M metagenome (GOLD analysis project Ga0126335, IMG submission 108409) | Marine gutless worms symbiont microbial communities from Oahu, Hawaii - Olavius sp. 1 OAHU.JWI-45 metaG | ecosystem: Host-associated > Annelida > Digestive system > Unclassified | place... | reverse complement strand
CAAACAAGTACTTTTCTTTCCATTCTTCCTGAAACTCTCGACTGACTGAACCTGTGCTGTCTTCGACTTTGCGCTTCTTACTATCTTTTGACAAACTCATTACAGTTCAATATTTTCGCTTTCAACCAAACAAATTAAAAAAGCAAATTAGCAAATGCTACATAACATTACGCTTATAACCGGATGTTGACGTCACCGACTATCTTATTTATTTATTTATTATTTTATTGACATCACCAACTGTGCGGACAATCATGGTGAATATCCGAAACTGGATAGACCAGTTTCAATACCAGTAAGTAAGTAAGCAATTCTTTACTACAAACTGTACTATAAGGCTATATACATTTCTACTATGGGTTGCTGTACTAAGCGCTAATATATAAATAGATAGATAAATAGATAAAGTGTGCGCGACCAAAGATCTTGGCGGGTCATCTTGTAGGAAGCCGCGGGCCAAAAATGGCCCGCGGGCCACAGTTTGGGAATCACTGGTGTACGCCCTATGCTTCCACCAGCAACAGAATCAGTCAAATTGAATAAATTCCTTAAAAATGCAACACAACCTGATAAGATGACTCATTTTGAAACAACCACATTAACCATTACTACAATAACCAACAAGTGGCCAAAGTAATTTAGTAAAGGCTGCACCGAATGACCCCGCACAGTAAAGCAGTCTCAAGTCGCTTCATCGTGCGGGGTCATTCGGTGTATTCATGACAGACTGACGGACAGACAGACACGACAATAAAAGTGAAACATGACAGTCCATGCAATCTGATTTCTGCACTTCTCCAGACAAATCTCGGCAGACATATGGAATCATCCAAAGTGCTGATAGGGCACAGTTTGTATATGAACGTTTGGGCATGCAAAAGTCAATCATTTTATTAAAACAATGATGCAGATGTTAATTCTGGTTAACAAAGATCAAACATCATGAACTTCAACGCCTAACGTCGGGGGCTGCGCATCATCAGTAATGCAGTCATTTTTCAACAAATCAATGTCCAGGCAAAACCGTCCAAGAACTCCAGAACGAAAGTCGCGCAGCACCATGTTGGCAGCACCATCAAAATTTGGTCGGAACACATAACCACCTGCAACATATGAAACTATTGGCTTTAGTGAACATCTCACGTGGAAGTATCTCAAGGTCACATGCCATGCAGATTCAAGATCCATTTGCTTCACTTTCAGTACGTCACCAACACCAATATTTTATCAGTGATTTTCCAAGCCCAAGGATTATTGGAGAGTGGCAAATTTCCTTAGGGACAGGCAACTGGCAGCTTTAATACTAGGTAGGGGATGCAGGGACTGAGGATTAAGGGTACTGTAAGCTGACATTTACCAGAGATGTTTCAAGTACATTAGTTTCGAGTACGAGTACCTTAGGGTCGAGTACAAGTACACGACACTAGAAATTCAATCAAGTAACACACACAGCAACAGCAGGCAAAATTTTTTTTAAAAACAGTGTAATGCATGTTTTTTCCATTACGCAATATTTGCTAGCTGTTACTGTTACGATTACTATTAGCAACACAACCACAGGCAATTACCACAGTCATTAGTAGCTCTCCGAGGATGTCAGGGACTGTATCAGCTGCTAAAAGAAATTACAGTAGACACTTATGCACTTAACAGTTACACCAAGTTGACAGGTTTATTCTAAGACACACGACCATAACAGCCGGCTGTCTGCACTGAGTGAACCCCTTCAACTTGCAGCGATTGAGGGCGAGCAATTATGGTGGTGTCAAGAGATAACGTGCATAGGAGGAAATCTGTTCCAGATCCACTCACGGCGAGAAGCGAAATTGGCATCTGAACGTGTGGTGAGATAACGAGGCATCACTGCATCTAACAGACTGTGAAACGCTGTATAGGCTATAGCTCTAAAGTCTGCATCTCCAATCTAGAGGCTACTTATGAACAACTTAAAGGTGCGATTACTTTTATAGAAAACTGCTATGCCATGGTTAAAACTACGAGAACATCACCCACGAGTATGAGTACAAGTACTTGACTCACGAGTACAAGTACAAGTACGAGTACCTGAGGTCCGAGTATGAGTACCAAGTACTACATCTCTGATATTTACTGACAGATGTTTATGTTTTTTCTGTTTTCTGTTTGTATATACATGTACCAAGTGAATGTTTGCAATTGTGGTTTGTCATTATTGCTATTAAACAAATATTATTATCATTGAAGGTGGAGCCCCAAATGCTTGAAGGGTGTCTTATATTTTAGACACTCAAGACACACTCCACTGTAATGTATGTAATGTATATCAAGGCCGCAGAATTTCACATATCTACAAAATGCACTGGCAACTGAAACTGTTTTCGACTGCTCCCTAATCGATCCTTCTCGAATAGGTCAGGGTGATGTAGGTTTAATAAAGTCAGTCAAGACATCTTCTGGTTATGCAATTTCTGGGCACGGGATAGTTAGTCAGGACACTGCTTCACCCCCTTCCCTCCCCAACTTACATGAAAACTACAAACTGGGAGTCCAACCCTTGCCTTTGCGAATCATTAGTCAGTTAGGCCCAACTACTACTGTAGCCCACGTGGTCCAGATCACTAAGCCACTGTTGCCCAGGTATAGCAAATGCAATACAAGAGCTTCCTTGAGACAAGTGGCACAGAAACATTATGACATATTTATCACACCTGCCTGTGAAAGTATCATGGCTTCAGTTCCATGACAATAACATTTTATTACAAATGAGACGACTGTAATAAACAAATAATTAATGCAATAAAACAATGCACTCACCATTAGGTGACCGTCTTCTCTGCACCAAACTGTTTTGTTTTGCAACATGAGCAAGAAAATAATTTACGTCGTCAACAGGTTCAGAAAGGCCGTAGACTTTCACATATCTACAAAATGCACAGACCACAATGTAACAAATTCAGTGACACACTTGTAGTGTAACCACGACAGTGTTTGGGGTGGGTCCACTCCAACGTTTACTTTTTACATTGGAAGCAAGTGAGAGAGATTAGATATTCTACGGATGTGATCTAACGGAGTTTTGTTTTGCCTTTGTGTTTTGATAATTCAACGAATTATTTGATGAACTGACGTTAAATGGAAGTTCAGATGCATACAAACGTTGATAAACGTTGGATTGCTATGTTATGAATTGTCGACATGTCAATGATGAATATTATCGATTCATTTGTGAAGTGTTGTTCTCGGACTTCAGCTCCTCATCTGAAAGTGACGATAGCCGTTATTCGAATTATCGATTCAGAAACAATATATATTCGAAAGTGATCAACATGCTACCGGATCTTGCCAGCCTGATGTCATTTTCGTTCCCTATCGTTTGTTTCTGGTGTGGGCTTTGTGGTCAAACTGTCACCTACACTCTGTGGACCTAACATTGATACTGAAAGACAATAAACAGTTATAGACATTAAATATTTATATGTATTACTATGTTCGGTTAATTTATCAATTACATATTTTATTTTAAATGCATATGTATTGTTCAATCTCCTGAGGTGAGCAAATTTGGTGTTGAATGAGAAATATGAGAAATGTAATTTCTTGGACATATGGTGTCCAAAAAATCAATTAGGAACCAATGCCTGAAATTGAAGAAAATTTTGAAAGTGCAAAACCCTACCATGAAAAAGAAACTAAGGAGAGACTGGATTAATAAACTTCTATGGAAAATTTATCCCAAAGAGAGTAGATTCTGGAGCCCCTAAAAACGTCACAAGTCAAGTTAGCACCTTTTTGCATGTTGCAGCTGATGCATTCTCCACTTTCAGGAAGCCAGTTTTTGTCAACATATTAATGGATATACACCTAGTCAGAATGTGTTAAGTCGAGTTAAGCTCTACTTCAGATATACCGTAGTCGTCTGGGAGAATGATACAAGTTGAGTTAACTGTGTTCAGCAAAACGCAAGTGGCACACTCGACCAGCGAACTTGCTGTACTTTGGCCACACAGTGCGCGCAACTCAAGTACGGTTGACAACGACTATGTCAACTTAGCACATCTGTTTAAATACGAGGAATAAATTGTCCGCATTTTTCTCAAAATGCAAAAACACACAGTTAGCACCTTTTTCACCCACAGCTTCATTTGTTTTAAAGATCTGACAGAAAATAACAGCACAAAGCATGCAGTTAAAACGATGGAACAGTATTATTTCCAGCATAACACATGTGGCAGGCCAAGGTTGTGAGACTGATGGCATATCCAAATCATCTTCTGATGCAACAAATTCAAAACAGATGACATGATAAAAGCAATTATTGTTACAGCTTTGTTTAACCATTCTAGTCAATGCTGATACAGAAAGCATATCTTACTGAAACTGTGCATGTTTGTTGAGCCAGAAGAGCATATAGTCGGCAACGGCTACTGTGCCAACCAAGTGGTCCTTCAACGTGGCTGCAACCAAAGAGCTTTAAATGTCATATATCACAGCTTACAAAACATTACACAGCTTCATACATGTATAAAATTTAGTTTAGATTAGAGCTCTAACCCATTAATCGATTAATTTTGTCTGCATGTCACAAATATGCATAGCTGTACAGCAGAGAATGTAAATTTTGCACTTGTGTTTCCACCATAAACATTATCATCTACAGAAAATGCAGTAACACTAAAAATTATGTGCTGCTGCAACTGACAAAATTTTTCACTTTTCACATAACTCGGTCAACGTGGGGAAATGAAGGGTCTACCTTCTAAGTGCAAAATGATATGTTCTACTGACAAAGTGGCTATACTAATGAATGGAAAATAATATTTAGAATAACGTGATGAAGTGTTGGGTTGTGCTCATGTCCTTTGTTTGCCATGAATATAAACTGGTTTTGTACTCAGAAGTTTCCTATTGTTTCCTACCATCAAAACAAAAACAATTTTGGAATAGCCTACCGAGTCCAGTATCAGTAATCCAATTTATCAATACAACAGGGCCTCAAAAATTTAGCAAAAACTACTGAGTCTGACGATATGTCGATACTTCACTTTGCTGTATAAGCCCCTAATAAACTTGGCTAATCATCATAAAATTACATTACTCGACGATTAATTGATTAAACCTGCCAATTAATTAATTTTTTTTAAAATCATTTAAAGCTCTAGTTTAGACCAAGCATAAACAGTCTATAATCACTGGCTGCAGAGTAATTCTTAATCCTATTCAATGGGTTTAAAGTAAATTACAAGTAAATCTTGCAGTTAAATAAACAATTCTAATAATCTAGAAATCTGAGTATCTCTGTCTCCAGACATGACATTGAAATAACAGATGTCACAATTTTTGTTAGAAATCATCATGTCTTTTAAATAACTGGCTTCAGTCAAACAACTGTGTTCAAATGTTCATAGTAACGCATAACATTCACAAGAATTCATGATGCCAAAATGTCTATTGGATAAACAGTCAGTCAGATTAAATGGCTCAAGCTACAGTGACAAATGATGCATGCTGTGTACAAATGCCAGATCAAACAACGTAACTTTAACTCTACTTTATAGGGAGTTCGACTGTTGATTATGTTTGTCGGCATTTTGGACATTATTATTTGCATGTTCTCACTGTACTTTGTGTATTTTTATAGCTTATACTGTATATTGTCATCAACACAGAATATGTACATCTCTCTGGTGTCCTGCCGAGTCCTCTTTATTGTCCAGCGATGACATGTCTGTTAACATGGCCGCATTAAATGCACAAGATGTGATCTATTGCAATCAATGATCCTGTAGTGTGGGCAGATGTCAGTATGATAGTCTGTCAGTCATGCAGGCAACTGTTCTTACACATTCACCAGATGGTGCCACTTTGATGCCGCCAAAACTGCATTACACTTGTTTGTTGGTGTCGGCAGTTTTAGAAACATCAAAATAAAATGGCAAAATGCAGTCAGAGAGAAAACAACTTGGCTTGCTATTTTAAAAACAAAATGCCAAAGTACTTTGGCAAAGGCTGCACCAAATGACCCCACACAGTGAAGCCGAGCCGGGGTCATTTGGTGCATTTGTGACAGACAGACACGGTGAACATTGGTAACAGTTGTCTGCATCTCATGCATTCGATGCAGCCCAATAATTATGAATGTTTTAGTAAAACAAGTTATGCCAACTGTAAATCAATGATCATAATTACCACACAAGGCCAACTTCATACCAACATCCATGTCTGGAATATGTGGCAGCATTATTCCCGGCGTGTCATACACATATACTTTAGGAGCCACAGAAATCTGGAGTGCAAACATTAACATATATGCACAGAACAGTAAATTGTCACAAAAATATTACAGAACAACTTTTACACAACATTTATTCAAAAATTTTTGCACCTGTATTAAATGTCAGTAACAAGTTCATGTAACGTGTAAATTTAACCATTACTTAAACTTCATTTCAGTTGATAAAAAATATTACGACGAGACAAACAAGATATCGTCCGTTATAAGACACGACAGTAGCTGGCCCACCATGATGCGCAGTGTGGAGCGGTAGAACCGTACTTCTGATCATGAATATGATAGCAAATTCTGAATTGGGAAGCCTTTCCTAGTAACCATACATCTGTCTATCTCACCTAGTTTCAGAGATATTCATTTGTGACAGACAGCTGGGCGGACAGACAGACATGTGGACAATGCAGACCATTACTATAGCTAGCCCCCACATTATGGCAGGCCAGCTAATAAGAAGTAGGAAACTCAGCCAAACTAAATAACAAATGTTTGATATTAACCTAAGCCTTGATAAGAACACAAATATCCTTTGAAGAGTTTACAAATTGTAACAACTACAGTTTCATGCTAAACTTACAAGAAAATAAATGTTATAATATTTAAAAATAATTAACGTAAAATGCCTAATGGCTCATGCATAAAACACGTAACTAACATCCTCCTAACACAAGTATAGCATATACATACTAACCTTGATTTTTTCCATAACACTTCGTGTAACTCCAGGCAGTGCACCAACAGGTGTTGCTTTTCCAGCTAAAATCAGAAAATGACAAACATCCTGTAAGCGATGGTCAAAGTAAGGTGGAACACAGTAGAACTACACTCCACCATCTCTGTCTATCCCAAGGTTGAGTTTCTGCCACTGCTGACAATGTAATAAAGTGACTGTGTTAGTCAAAATAATTATGCAAAATTAACTAATTAATTGCTCTTTAATGTCTTTTTGTCTTACCCATCCATCTTTAAATCCCTAGCAGTTATGCTATCGAGAATTAGAAAGTAAAAGCAAAACTGTTGCTCAGATTATAGTCAACAGAATGTAAACGTTTCGGCTTAAATTGCACTAAAAATGTTTTTGGCCAGGCTCTGCCTGATGGGGAAGCTTACAGCATTCCTCAGATCTCCTAACTAGATTTAGGGAGCGGATGGAAGGGAAGAGGATGGGGATAGAGGCAAGAAAAAACAAGGGGAAATGGGGAGGGTGGGCATGGGAAAGCGAGTACGAGTTCCACCATGTCTTAAATCCTACTGTCTGCAACACAAAGAATACATATCTGGCATCACAAAAAATCTAATGTTCAACCAATGATATTAATCTCTTTAGTATTCATGTTACAAAAAGTAACACTACCTTTTCCCAGGTGAGTCTGCCTCAATGCATTAATTATTGAAGACTTTCCAACATTCGGAATCCCAATAATAAGTATATTATAATCTTGAGCCTGCAATTGAAACACAAATGTGTAGATGACAACAATGAGTATGGTAACTGATTCACAGTACAGATATTAGTCCATTACTAATACAAAATGTAATACACACTACACCAAACCCTTAACAAAACTGAGGCATTTTGAAACACAAGAACATACAAAATTTACAAAATTCTGAGAATTTATTGTCAACACTTGTTACAGCAATATTTCTGTGACTCAGACTCACGTCGCAAATCAGTCTGCCTTGACATCAAAAGTGCCAGTGATGCTATGAGATGGAGCACATCAATCCACTGCTATGCTAAAGAGTAACTAGATACATTACATGGCCAAAAGAAAAAAACGTGTGACCAAAACACAGCGTACGTGTAAGCAGACAATACTCATTTCCTCAGACTAACAGCACGAGACTTAGTTTGCCAATAACACAGTAGCTTGCCACTGCATGCAAAGCAATGATGAACCCACAACCTCTCAGTTATGAGACCAATAATCTACCAATGCACCTACCCACTAACCAAATGACATCCAACAACTTCGAAAAAGAAAATGGAACTGGATAGGATACACACTGAGATGAAGTGATGACAGCATTGCAAAATAAGTGTTACAGTGGACACTACAAGGCCACAGAGAGAGAGAGAACAACCGAGAAACACTTGGAAAAAGATCTGGAAATGAAAATGTAGACAGCGAGCTTCAGGTTTAGCTGGAGGAAAATGGAGACAGCAGCATAAGACAAAGCAGGGTAGAGACGAGTGCCTGTGGCCTACGCTCCACTGACAGCAATAAGGCATAAGTCAAGTAAGTCATTAAGCTGTTGTGAACACTACTGCCGAACTGCAGGTGGTAGTGATAATATGCCACAAAACATTTTAGTGAAAAAAGATCATTTTTTATTGCAGACTGGAGAGTCTTGGTTTCATTGAAACACAAAATAACAATTAAACTCACTTCAGCTCTGTGAAACCGGCCACTAGGTTCAATAACGTTCATCACAGCATCAAGCAACTGCACATCACATAATGTAATCAGAATTCACAAAGAGCAAATTGCAGCATTCCAGAGAGCTGACAATATTATTGGCAAAAAATACGTCAGTGTGTGGTATGCATATGTCAGCAACAATAATGCACATTAAGTATATAGCAAACTACAGCATGAAACGATAAACACCATTTGAACAAAAAAGTTTCTGCATCAAAAACGAAGTAAAATACAAAGACTACACCAGGTAACCTGTTCATAATGCAGTACCGTATGTTTTATGCTGGTTGTTTGTTTACAGCTGACAAACAATACGTCATTGATGCCATGATCTCGTGCCAACGTAGACTTCACTGCTTCATGTGTATAAGAATCCACTAGGTCGGTTTTGTTCAGCACAAACAAATGAGGCCGAACCAAGTTAAGCTGCTCCTGGAATCGGGGATTTCTGCCAGAAATGGGCACGTAAAATTAGTATTAAGGAAAAATAACAAAGTCAACTTACAAATGTTCATAATTTCCACAGAAATGCATGGTTCCATATTTCCATACTTACTGTATATAACAAAGCAACAGAAGCACCTTAACAACACGAAATATGTACATCTATTATATCAAACATTATAATTATAAAACTAAAATCACATACTGACATCATATTTCATCCATTAACAAACGTGACACCTTACATTATTATAAACGAAAACTTGGGAAATCTTAAAACCATAAGCTCAACATCTATTTAAGACAATAAACTTTTGTTTGCTCTGACTGAAATATGACTCTTTAAAGGTCACTTAAGGTCACAACATGTAACTTCCTACTGCTGTTCTGTAGTAACCATACATACTAGACCTGATACCACTATCACATATTGCCACACATTAGCAGACAATGAAATTTTACATTTCACTTCTATTTGACACTTCCATCATAGACTCCACTAGAATTCATATTTGATGCCAAAAACTAACATGTTAGCTGCGTAGACCTTGACAAAAGCTGGCAAACAGATTGAGCTATTTCAATATATATTTGCACGATGTGCTGGCTGGTCAGAAAGGCAATCAGTATTATCATCGCATGCAGCACGTTTCACACGGCATAAATTCATAACTGCATGCTATAAAATTAGAAATACAAATAGGATATTCTGGCATCATGAACTTCAACAATGCAATCAACCTTCTGCAGTGTCCGTCGCATCTGCTTCATACCTGTGCATGAACAATACACCTCACATAATGTGAAACACATTTTAAAAGTACAGCATACAAAGTCACTGCAAAATATAAAACTGTGAATTTTGATGACTCAATAGTTTCTTAACAGGAAGTGTCTGTCTAGCATTCAGGAACCCGCACTGCAATTTTAGACATTCCCATATGGGAACCCACATGGGAAAGTTCAAAAATATTGCAGTAGGGGAAAGTTCAATATTCATAGTTACACTACTGCGCATGTGCAGAACATGAATGTTAGCAAGCTCAGCAGCCATTTTGTAGACATAAAATCGCAATTTTTTCTTAATTTATTCGTAGATTTGCGTTATTTGGTACTCAATACAGTTGAATAACGTTTGTAAATAGCAGAGAGGCAGAAAATAGCAACGATAAATGAGAAGTGATTGATTTCGCACGTAATTTTACCAGGTATGTATTGTGTTTAGTATTAGGGTCAGTTTAGGGTTAGAGTTAGGGCTGGTACGCATAGGGCTGCCGTACTGCAATAGGTGAGCTTCCCATACTTAAAGGTCTGAAAATACAGTTAGGGTTCGATACTCTAGATACAGCCTTCTTAGGCTGCATCGAATGCATGAGATGCAAACTATTGTTACAGAT
>Ga0126335_1002855_pt1 | contig 10532 bp, 9 predicted proteins | sample OlaspJWI45metaG_FD_108409 | JGI IMG/M metagenome (GOLD analysis project Ga0126335, IMG submission 108409) | Marine gutless worms symbiont microbial communities from Oahu, Hawaii - Olavius sp. 1 OAHU.JWI-45 metaG | ecosystem: Host-associated > Annelida > Digestive system > Unclassified | place... | reverse complement strand
AGAGCCCCATACATGTTGAATAGCAAAGCAACCCTGATTAGAGAGCGGAGACTGTCGCGTGTTCGTCCTCGCCCAATTATCGTCGACGTGTACGTCGTGTAGTAGCATGTTGCGTCATCGCACACGTGGAAGAGCCTCGTAGAATTAAAAGAAGTAAAATTACCCAACCCGCAGGTTCTCTTCTCTCAATGATCTGAGGAACGTTTGGTCTTTCCTAAATTGAAATAGGGCAGTTTTTAAGCATTTAATCACGGATATGGACACTTTATCTCTAGAATAAACACGGCACCTTCGCAAAAAGGGCACTTTCCAGCCGGCGAGGTGGGGGCTTCAGCCCGGTATAGCCCCTCCCCTGGATCCGCCCCTGCGGTCCCATAATATAGGTCTATAGGTGATGAGGTGATAACGTCACTTTGGCCTACTTGTGAGACACGACTCGTTAGTCTGCGAATGAGTGTCGGCAGCGAACTATTTCAGCGTTCAATTTCGTTAGCTTAGGCTACTGTTCAACAACGGTAAAGCGACGGTGGTAGCAAACTAACCGCAACAACGGGCATTAACAATGCAATACAGTGTACGCCCACACTGTCTGCAACACGGTTCTAACAGTTATCGTTATCCAGTATTTACATGACGAACCAATGGCGGATACTCGGCAGTCGGCATCCTCTAGTATGAATTTGTTACGAACGTGGAAGTCGCCACCCTCTCACAGCTGCCGTCCATAAATGAAGCTATAAGTCTTAGGAAACACTCTCTTTGGCCACGTCAGGCGTATGGATCAGGCTGCTCCTGCCCACCAAGCCCTACATCTTTCAGTGACGACACGACAGGGCTCAGTTTGGCACCTAGAGGAGACAACCAGGTCGTCCGCGAAAATGCTGGGTGGATCAGGGTATCTATAAATTTACACACTGTCTGTCTGTTGACACAGGGCTCTCTCCTGATGCTTGTAGTGTTGCGACAGATCGGTCAGCATGGAGAGGGCGCTACGACCCGTCACGTCGACGAGAGAGAGTATTCACATGCCTAACCGTTCCTGTGCAATGTTAAATATTTTACTTTTGGTTTGATTATCTGCACACAAGCAACACGGTACTCCCGATACTTCAGCTCCAAAGAACGCCCAGCTGCTTTTCTTATTTCCCATATTTCCAGGTCACCGTCAGTAGTTGTCTGATCTGAAGTAGAGCGTAACTCAAAATCACTTTGTTAGTAAGTTCAAAATATCCATCTACCAGTCACTGAACAGCTAACAGCCTTAACCCATAAGTTAAGTTGTCAATAGATTGCTAACCAGAAAAATAACCGTGCACTTCTGACTTATTTCTTAATTCAACTGATTTAACAAATGCTGTAATATAAAATTGAATCAATATTAGAATAAAACCTTATTTCACATCACTAGAGTGTCACAACACAGGAAAACCTAAATAAGTGTCTGTAATGTACGTATTTTTTTGCATAACAAATAAATAAATAAAGCACTGCTGAAATAGAATAGCCCATATTCACAATATTCAGAATGTTAAGAGCAGTCTCCAACCAGTTGTATATAGTGCCTTTCTCCCCATGGACTGACTAGTAAAGTCCAAACTACACCATAATGACTTCCCACAGCCTCCCTGAGAAAGTCTTGAGGGAAGCTGCAACTTGCAACATGTCATACTGTGCCTCTAATGAAATTTGGCCTTAACGCTGCAACCTACTAAGAAATGAATGACTGAATGCTCGACTGGTGACAGACAGAGCTCCCACATTTAGAAACAGCACTACAGCCAAGGTCCAATGACTAAAAGTCATCATCAGTCACTGCAAGCTGCCTCAGAAATCCTTCACATCAGCAATGTCCCGATATGGCATGCAAGTGTGAAATCTCGAAAAACTGAGACTGCGACTGCTACTAAGAGACGACAGTTTGTGTAGTGATCCAGCAGACTGCTCCATGCATGTGGTGCAGCGACAGCGAAGGCAGTCATCGATCGTGGAACGGCACATGCATGGCACAAACAGTTGTGAGGTTGATGAAGACCTCACACAGTGTGCAATACAATTCAACCAGCATCAGTACCAGCATGTGACACTCCATCACAAGTACCAATATGCAGGACACGAGATATTTCATCTGTTAATACCATACTGGTCTTCGTGCTGACATCATGCCGTCCACAACCTAACATTACAAACACCAAGTCGTGTCTGGTCAATGTGTTACATATTCAAATTTATCAAATATCATGTATACCACAGCAAAAAGCAACTTTACTATCTGCAGTACTCTTTCACAGATATACTACAAAAAACATTACATGGTGCACCCAGTACATTGCCAAAATCAAATTTGTAAACATAATGATTTTCAGACAACAAAGGTTTCCAGCAACCAGCTACAAAGATTCACTTTTACAAGTGACAAGAATGCACTATCGCACTGAAATATTTCCTGCTTTGACAACTGTGTGCAGCTGTTCAATCACTGATGACTGAGTGTGTAGAGGCTTAACGTCCCACTCGACACATTATAGGTCATTTCGAAGACGACTTTTACAGGTCAGATGAACCAACACTGATAACTAAAGCAAAGCCGTCAACATACTAACTGAAGCATTCATTTCTTGCCATCTTGACTGCTTCAACCTACAGCAACTGCTGTACCTACCAAACAGCATCATTAATACACCTACCAGTAACCACTCACTAACTTGCAATTTCATCAACCGTCTTTCATTCTTACATGCTGCATGAAAAGCATACATTGTCGATTCCATCCGTCAAATTGTCCACCAAACTCACCAATGTCCTGTAAATGCAAACTGTGGTTCAGCACAATGGTAATAGGCAGCAAAATTCTAGACAACAAACAAAAAGTAATTCTTATACCACCAACAGCTATTATAAGTACAATGTTTACATTAATTTTTATTACTTAACGTCACACTAGCGCCAGAAAGTCAGCTACAAACTTCAACATTTACACCAGGAAACAAAACTGACTTGCCTGATTACTCAAACACCAACCCGCTAAATACAGTGTTCTCCGTTCTTCAGTTTGCCCCGCCAGGACAGCAGAATTATCACAGCAAAACTGCATGCATCAGGACTTGCAATGTGACAGTTCATTTTTAACATACAAACTGGAAATATCGGTTTACAGAAAAATTACAACAACTGACAGAACGGTTCTGATTTACTGGTAGGTAGACTATACTGCTTTATTCAGGTTAATTGCCTATGTGCAACATCATTAATACAGCATCATCTCGGTACTGTTCATCTGTTAATGCAAGCAATTTGCTGACAAGTTTAATGCTGTTAATAAATACTTTAGATCACTAGACTCCGGCTTACAGGCCGCCAAGCATGCAATGGGTGCCTGCTACAGGATAACAGGAGCAACCTTACCATAAAGTAACTTCAGCCACAGCCCACTTGTCTGCACTGCTTATGCTAAGAGCTGTGTTGTATTAGTGTCGCTTGGCAAAATGTCAGGTGCTTGGAGCTACGTGATATGGGACTGTCCCAGAAAAAAACTCACTGAATACTATATGTATGCAAGAACCTTTCCATTACTTATATACATACCATAACTATATAAACGTCTGTAATGGTAATTTACTTTTATCTTCAGAAGTAACAAGGCAACTACTTGAGTATGTATGGAACAGAACAGATTATTAGATAATAATAACTCATGCTCTCGAAACTCTTTATTTGATTACGCATAAAATTAAGATAGAGACATAAAATTATCCCTTTATTATAATTTAGCGCACAACACAAGTGACTAGAGAAAGTAATTATCAACTCAACCAGCATCAATTCAATTCAGTTAAAATTCACAGGTTTAATAACATTGGCTTAATAACATTAAAGGCAAGAAATATTAAATTAATTCAGTCAAACGTCATGCAAAAAATAAAATCTCTTTACTAATACGAACACTACGTTTACTCAGCATTACTCATAGATACTTTTAAATTCAATAAATTCAAAAAAATCAGCAATCGTGACTAATTCAACTTAATAAAGCACAAACACATTTACATATGTTTTGCCAATTGTTATCAAGCAAATAGCTATGCAAATTCAGCATGCTTTACAAACTACGCAGACACCGCTTAAAAGTTTAACGACGAATTACCTTCCGATTATAACTGAAACTTTAAAAATAATGTCCAGCTGCAAGAAAATTCCCAGAGTTGAAATTACCTCAAAAAGCACAAAATTTGACACTTGCTAGTGTCAAAAATTACAATCATTAAGTACATTAGTTTGGAATGCAGTTCGATCACACTTCCGACATTAATTCAAAATTATATTTTCTAAATGGCACTGCATCAGGTAAGCAAGCACAGAAGGTAATTTACGACTTAATTTCCATTTCATTTCAAAATGTTACGTGGACAGACACAACAGAAACACAAAACAGACACGAGCAGTTCGTAACAGAAGAGGACGAACACATTAAGCTGCCACTAAAACACCGATGAGGACAGATGAATCAGTCCTTTTTCGTCTTTATAAAGTCACGCTCACAACGACACAGTAATCGGCAAAGACAAGACAAACAGGAGCAATATCGGTCAGATTATTGATGTCGCCTGTTATCAAGGGCTTATGGCCAGCCACGCTGCCAATAATGGTTACTTGCCGTCCACGATATTTACTGTTAAGTATGGCGGCAGTCTTATCATATTTACCTGCGCAAAACAAGCGAAGAAATATAGTAATTACATTAAGTAATACATTTATAAGATAAATTTAACAATTAGCATTGACTAAACACGACTGAAATAGCATACAGAGAGAGGAAGAGCTACAAGATAATGTGCAACTTGTTTAAATTTCCTTTATAATTACTTAATTCAAACAATGTACAAAAAGACGACAATAAAAACTTCTATCAAAAAAACATTACTTATCACCACAAACTTAACTCAGTCTGCTTGTCCTAAACAAAGCCTAGTTTAACTTATTAATGGACAATACATACAGGGTGGGCCAAAACAGAAGGCCCCTACAGCATTATCAATACATTGTCACAAAACCTGCCAACGAAGCTAGTTTTTCGTTGAACTTGAAGCCAAACGAGCGCTATGATATTACTAGTTGATAGCAAGTATTCTAATGATTAAATATTCTATGCACGACGCAATGTGCGACCGAAGTTAATGTAGTGACGCTGCAATAGGCCTATGGTCGGTGAGAAAGTCAGTCAACATTACAACAGAACTTCTTGCAATCCCCATGATTTGCTAAATTTCCCAAGTCTTTTGCAGGTGCCAGGGCATTTTCTTGACTGCAAATGAGCTCTTCTACCTTTGTGATGCTGACTGACTGACGTTCTCGCTGATCTGGGACGTCCGCTGCCAACTTTTCGATCAGCGCTCCCAGATGCATCAATGCGTCTTAACAAGCTGTCAAGTCCACTCCTAGACCAATCTTTAGATGAAAATTTAGTTTCTTCGAGCCCCATTTTTTCTCGTTTCTCGAGTTTTCAATCAAGATTTTATCATTTACACTTATTTCACTCATACTGCAGCACCAGTGCGTCACTACATTAACTGCCGCCACACACTGTGTCATAACATAAAATAGTTAATCAACAGAATACTTAATATCGAGTTGTAGTATTACAGTACTAGTTTGGCTTCAAATTTAACGAAAAACTAGCTTAGTTGGCAGGTTTTAATGCGATTTATTGATAATGCAATAAGGGCTTACTTTTCTTTGGTGCACCCTGTATATCGATACTACACCATATCACACTTTAACTTTACTTTTCGTGTGGGCATCCAAAGCTGCCGAGCACGAAGCCCCCAAACTCAGGCCGAATGTCCACTCCCGTAAGACGGAGTGGTCACAGAGACTTACAGGCTTAGGCTCGTACACATCTAGAAAGAAAGCAGAAGCCTGTATTAAACATACCGAAGTGATGAGCCGCCACACGATATCATATCTACAGCCTGACTAGCGCAGCCCATACGGTCCACCATAGCCACCCCTCGGCATCCCGTATCCTCCACGGTCCAGCTTTCCCGATGGACCACCCCCATAGCCAGCTGCCCCGTAGCTCCCAGGCTCCGGTTTAGTCATAGGACTGCCCGCGTAGCCTGAAGCTCCGCCCACAGGCCCAGGTGCTCCACCTCGGCCAAAGCCACCTGAAATGAACACCCACAGAAAACTAATCGACAACATACTACCCACATCAAAATGTGCAGTAACGTTTCAGTGACTAAAATCGCTCCAGTGTCCGATTCATTTTACAGATAAGTTTTCCACAGAATTGCTTTAAGTGACGATTTGTTTTATCTATTCTTAAAAACTGAAAGTAAGAAGGATAATCGTTGCATAAAATTTTCGCAGCACCATAATTACACGCATTACATGCTAAATATGAAAATCACTACTAAATATGTTGTCAGACATCAATATTCCCCATTTTCCAACATTAACATAATTAGCAAAAAGCAGCATTTAATACAGTTTTACCGTTTACTTAAAAATATAACACGCAAACCGTAAAATCACTACACTAACAATTCTCGACTTAAGCCCCTTTCCATGACTTTACGTTAATTCCGACATTTTACAAACCTTCTCTGAATTTTGCACCAATACAGTGGTTAGCCTGAAGGCTAAATATCGAATTAACATGCTGCAAAAACATACTTCCTAAACGATGCAAAGTACACCTGACCAGTGCACATCAACAGTTAACGTTTGTCGCAATAGAGGACGTGAATATATGTACAGTAGTAAAGTAGAACAGAGTACTGGTATCAAAATCAGCATTTCACAGTTGTACAATGCCCTGTCTGTTATAATTCATGCACACGTAACTAAATACAAGCAAACCTCCATATGGACCGGTAGCCCTCTGTCCATATCCAGGTCCCTTCATTGCACCACCACCATAGCCTCCACTGTAGCCACTTCCAAAGTTACCACCAGGCATACCTGTCGCACATATCGTTACAATATTGTATTTACGGTATTCAGTGCTGAACAGTCTTTTCATCCCACTCGACACTCTTCAACTGCTTGGGTACGGGCAACAACAGTCACAGTTATAAAGAAGAAGAATCTAACGTCACTTGGAGAAGGCTGCATCGAATCCGCCCCCTTCACCAATGTTCCTTGGGTATCGAAGAGTTTGCACTGCAAGCAAGACCTCAATCCGTTCAGTCATGTTTGCACAGTGATGCCGCATGACAGACAGACAGACACTTGGGATCACCGATCACAATAGGCTGCATCTCACGCATTTGACGCAGCCTAAAATATGCACAAAAGGTGTGACGGCAAGAGTCGGAAAGCTGGTCATAACGTCTTACTCAACACCTTATAGGTCAATTCGGGGACAATTCTTATAGGCCAGATGACCCAACCAACAGTGTCGATACTGTTGCAGCATTGAATGAAGTGAAATACACGAAACTGCAACTGCTTAGCCATAATTATATGCAAAACAAAAACCGCAATAAAATAACGAAGCTACACACCATATCCCTCACTGCTGTAACCACCACCTTGGTTCCAGGGTCCGCTGGCTGGTGCAGGAGGACCTCCCCACGAGCCACCTTCCTGTCCCCAGCCATCAGAGTATCCACTACTGCTGCCTCTACCATACCCACCTGCATAAGTATTCACACATCTCTGTTTACCGTTTTGTAAAACAACAAAGATGATCTACTTAGCATAACGCGTGACAAACACAACCAATCTACAGTTTGAGAAAAATGGTCCACAGAGAAATGGACGGTGACAGGTCCAAAAACTCTGTGATCAGTGGCTGGTCTGATCTGGTTGGAGACTGTTAGCCAGAGGGTGCTCACGTTATGCACCAAGTAGATATTCAATTACTAACACTGAAAACATGGTGCTACACCACTACATATTAGTTAATTCATAAAGCTGGGCTGGAAAACTGTACTGAGACAGGTCCCGTCCAGAACTGGAATGCTGTCCTAATGCAAATGTTTTTACACTACATCGGACAGCAAATGTTTGCGAATAAAAGAATTCTAAATGCATCTGCAGCTGCAGCGCATGACCCACAGCACACAGAAGCAATATCGGGGTTTTATCGGCAAAACATTTTACGTTCATGATGCACCAACAGTGATTAATATACACAGCTTAGAGGGACACTGACATGATCTGGCAAGAAAACACATAATAAAGGTCTATGCTTTTGAAAATGATTGGCAAGTCTGATTTGTTCCGTACTGACAACATAAGCAAAATAAAAAGCATTGAAATAGTTCCATGGGGGCCGCCATTGCTGCGTGGCGACCAAAAAGAGCACGGGCACAGTGACGTCACTGTGCCATGTGTATTTCTGAAGTTCTTTTCTGTACCTAATAGTTTCAGATAAGACCTCGTGGTTTTGTTTAAATTCATATTCACACCAAAGTCCATAATATTGTGTATACATCATGGTGTGCAGTGTATACAGTAACAACTTACAAGTTCTGCACTAACGACCACCGGCTAAAGTACGCAAAACTTGTGACATCATGCGATGGCGGAAATGCCCAAAAATAAATAAGTAAACAACTGTAACAATTTTGCTCCGTTTTCCGTTATAAGAGATCACAGCCAGCTGCAATGTGTTACACTGTTATCTTCTTCATATCACCTTTCATATCAAGCCATAATGCCAGATTGTGTCAGTATATTGAAATACGGCTTAGTACAAAAAAATGCAGTGTATAACTGACAGACCTCGTTGGCCAGATGGTCCACTATATCCACCGCCGTTATAATATCCAGGTCCTGTAAATGGACCACCACCACGGCCGCCCCGACCACCTGACACCATCAACAGACTTCGTCAATAAGAGTCACATGTTGGAACAACGACACAAATAGAAAATAACAGTAAGAAAACTGGGCAAAATGATTATCGACAGTGAAAATTATGTCCTGTAAATCCAGATGTCAGTAAAAAAGTTCCAAGAGTGAGCATTCCCACATCAGCTTAACAATTCAGTTTCCCCATTGTTTCACATTAAACTACAAACCTGATTTTCAACGGCCACGTTTATGATTTGTGATGTTCAGACACGACAAAAAATTATAAAACGTCAAGTCCCAGCTGCACCATGGTTCGACAATTTGACCGAAATGAAGATCTTCAATTAAGCCGAAAAGTACTAACCATGTGTTGGAAATTATCATCTGCATCATCAAAAACAGATGCAAGTACTTTCAAGGGCTACCCAACGTTTCCTAGGACTTTTCCAGACATTAACGAGAAGCTCAGCCATCACTGACAAAACTGCCCGACACTTAATGATGCTAGTGTTCAGATCTCCTTGACACAAAATGCTACAAAGCTCAACTGTTCATGCTGTCCTGTCAAGCACTGACCTCTGGTGAATGACTGTGATTTATTGGCCAGATCTTGCGATCTACTGCTCTCCCATTTGACGCCCTCAATATGGGGGATCCTCTCTAGCTATTGGGTTCATATTTAATAAGGGAAAACTAGAATGGTTGGGCTATGATCTGGTGTAGGTCGCATGATGATCGATTCAGTCGTGTGGGCACAATATATCAACGTGACAGACACGTCGCCATAGCAAATGCCACGCCAACACAGCATGTGTCAGGCGGAAAAAATGAAAGTTAATTACTTAAAAAGACAAAGCAGAACACAAACAAACATAGACCTAACTAATAATTGATACGATATTTTCGCCTTCCAAGTATCCACTTCACACCATCTCGTGGTGGCGTTACTGGTAGGGCAATGGACCTGTGATCCACAGGTCATGAGTTCGACTCCCAGCCAGGCATAGCTGCATAGTAACCTTGGGCACGTTATTTACACCTACATGCCTCGTGTCACCAAGCAGCATAACTTGGTACAGGCCTAAAGACGATACACCAGCCCTGTATACGTGGTTCTGCAGCGCAAGCTCGTGTCTGGCTTACGGCTACCAAAACAGAGATCAGCACCGCCCAGTTTTGGTCACGAGGCCCCAGAAAGACTTTGCTTACACTGTCCTGTGGAGAAACGGAAAATAATTTATGCTGTTAACACTGTGAAACACAAAAAACCTCTCATTGCAGGACCACCAGGACCAGCACCTCGTGGCGGAGCAGCACCTCGACCTACAGAACAGACAGTACCGTGTATGTAAAGAAGATGCATTGTCTCTACATGAGCCAACCTCATCATAGAAGCACTCATTCAGATACAGCACGCATTGTCAATGGATCACACAGTTCTACCTGCCACGCAAGCATTTATCCACAAACGGAATGAACCTGCCTTTGCCTTCCCAGCTGGACAAGGTGACTACCGGCTAAAACGGATTTTTTGGCCATAAAAGACAAGTAAGGTGACTACCGTCACAGGGTCCTCAGTGCTCCGCACTGACTGAGGTAGTGTGTGTAGAATTCACTTGCACGGTGGACGTTGGTGGTGTCACGTATATACTGCCTCTGCATATATGCGGCGCCACCGTGCGAGGGGGAAAAGATTGGCATTTTTACTGCTTGCCAGTTTTGGGCCTATT
>Ga0126335_1002854_pt1 | contig 10533 bp, 7 predicted proteins | sample OlaspJWI45metaG_FD_108409 | JGI IMG/M metagenome (GOLD analysis project Ga0126335, IMG submission 108409) | Marine gutless worms symbiont microbial communities from Oahu, Hawaii - Olavius sp. 1 OAHU.JWI-45 metaG | ecosystem: Host-associated > Annelida > Digestive system > Unclassified | place... | reverse complement strand
TCCGCAGCCTCATCTGATTACTGATGATGGTCTGGAGTAAAAGAGGGAACATTAACACAGCTGCTCTAGTTACTATAGCATAGTGCAATACTCTTGTTGCACGATGTTCTAGGCAGCTTATAGATCCAGCAGATTGGGTTTTTGTCACACAGGGACCCCTTACGATGTGATTAGCCTAGAAGCGGTTGCCTACAGTTAGCCTAGTTCATATTGTAACACAGTTGAGTGGTTCTGGTGGGACTGAAGCTTATCTCAGTGGCCAACTGGCTTCCTTCAGTGCTTTGACGCTGTTGGTTGGGTCATCTGGCCTGTAAATGTCGTCCCCGAAATGACCTATAAAGTGTCGAGTGGGACGTTAAACCTCTTCTCACTCACTCACTCACGCCTACTACTGTGTACAGGATGGGAAGAGGATGGGGAGAGGGAGAAGGTGGACAGCAGAGTCAGTTGCAGCAGCTGCTTGCCCTCCGTCTGTGTAGTGTGGGATATTTCAGTAACTCACTGCTGTAGGCCTATACTGCCAGACAAATTCTCACGGACAACAGAGAGAGAGAGAGTGGGAACATTAGGAGGGTGCAGTACAGGGTGATTAGAGCCAGCTGCACTCCCTACCACCGGGTGAAGGACCGTCATTCACACTAGTCTTCACACTGACATAGCTAGTGAGCCTGGCCTGATATTGTATGCTAGGTGGCGCTTTTGGTCGCCATCAGCTGTTGATGACGTCACAATCATGGATCACTTGTGTAGGTGATCCAGGCAAGCCCAACTTGCAGCATTGTTTTAGACTAAGCTGATTGCCAGACGTTTTCGAGTGGAGCAAACTTCGACTGCTCTCATTACATTGAAGTATTCTGTGGTGACCTGACTATACCAACTGCTAGGCCACAGTATTGTGTCATATTGTAGCAGAAGAAAGTAAACTCAGTTTGCATGCGTGAATCAATGAAAGATTTCAGTAGCATAGCAAGCTAACTCATTGGCAAGTAACAGTATTTTATGTAAAGTTAGAGAACACTGCTAATCCGGGATGGAAGCTAAAGCATGATTGATGATTAGAAGTCAGGTGAAGAGTTTCAGCCAGGTAAAGCAGTAGGCCATAGCACGGAAAATTGAATTTTCTTTTTGAGCCTGTGCAGCTGATGTTGCAGTGGCATTGCATGTTCTGATCTTGTGGCTTAGAACACCAGTCAGGCATCACTGCTGCAGTGTTTCTGGCAGTGAGTAGCAGTAGTCCAGCTTACTAATTACTGGTTCTTGTATCATAGTCAGTAAGGGAATGAACACAGTAGTGAAAAGTATGTTAAGTTGTTCGTAGTGAAATGTTACATGTGTGCATCACTCTTAAGACACATGTTCTGAGAGGAATCATGTGTAAAAGAGATGTGTTTTTAACCCATCCCTGAACTGTCCACGACTGATGGAGGCTGAGTGCAGACAAGTTGGAAGTGAGTTCCAGGTGACTGGAGCTGCGTCATGGAAACTTCTTCAGCCAAGCTGAGTCTCGGTGTATAAAGCAGTCTGTGATGCTGATGTTCAGGTAACTGCGACTGATCATCCACGAGTTGAATATGATTCAGCCGACTCCATCTCAAGTCAGGATGAGGATGAAGATGATGATGATGATCTTACTGCCACAACTCAATGGTACATGTTCCACAGTTTGGCTTTCGTCAGTGCTGTGTGACACTGTTGCTATTGATGAGCTAAGATCTGTTGATTTAGGCCTCAGGCTTGAGTTTTGTGTGAGCTTTTAGACAGTCTCTTGTTGTTGTTGTAGCCAGTTTGTTTTTCTTGCAGTTAGTTTTTGCGTTGTGTGTATATTTTGCTTTGTTGTTTGATTATCAGTATCAGTGCAATCAGCTGTCTATAGAGAAATTTTTTGCAGTTATATCTTAAGTATTGAAGAAATGTTAAAACTCTGGTCATTTGCTCCCTGACATTGTACGATTTTCTAGGCAGCTTATAGATCCAGCAGATTGAGTTTTCGTCGCACTGGGACCCTTACGCTATGCTTAGCCTGGAGGCGGTTACTTACAGTTGATATTGTAACACGGTGGAGTGGTTCCGGTGGGATTTAGGCTTATCTCGGTAGCCAACTGGCTTCCTTCAGTGCTTTGACGTTGTTTGTTGGGTAATCATGCCTGTAAAAATTGTCCCCAAAATGACCTATAAATTGTTGAGTGGGATGTTAAGCCTCTACACTTACCCTGACATTGCACGTTGCACTATCACTAATTGTAGCATGTCGGTATATTTCTCCAATGTCGTTAAAGCTCTTTTACGTGAGCATTATATTGCAGTGATTTTTAAACTGTGGTCTGTGTCACACTGTTGGTCCTTGCGCTGTGGCTTATACCCAAGGCTTAAATTTTCTAGTTTGAACCTAGATTTCTGGTCACAGTTTTATTCAACACATTAACCTATTAATTGTTTGTATGACATTATGAGTCATTACGACTAACTCCGATGTTTTTGATGGCAGTTGTATTGGTAACTAAGTATTAACATTATAGCACTTTGTTTTTTAGCTACAACTGAAAATTAATGTATGGGTGGTCCACTGGAGTTTCAAGTGTTGGTAGGTGGTCTGCAGTCACAATAACGTTGAGAGTCACTGTTGCATGTGTGTTGATAGCAATGAAATGTCACAAAATGAACATCTGGACTCGAGTTCATACAGCTGGTGCCTCATGCGTTATGCCATTGTGAAATACGTTCGTCACAGCTTCATCACATTCCTGCCACAGATTGGCATCGAACTCAGTGGTACTGTTTGACGAATGCTTGGTTTTCTCTTCATTGATCTGTATGGCAGTAATTTGTAACGATGCCTCCATTCAATTAGTCAATAAAGTGAGCTTATATAGTGCAAAAAACAAGGGGAATTAATCTTTATGAGCTTCTGTCGAACAGCAGTCTTGAGGTCCTGGTGAAACACGGGAAACGAGAGATGTGGCTGGCATAGTCTTAGTGGAAGGTTATTTCACAGTCTGGGGCCAGCTACAGAGAATTTTCTGTCGTTGAATCTGTTGAGTGTTTTGGAGAACAACCAGTGTTCAGATGTCACTTGAAGTCGATCTGAGTGTGCATCGACCCACGTCTGAGAGCGAGCAGGCAACAGTCATCAGCTATGTATGGTGGTGTTACTCCATCCAGCGACTGATGAACCAGCCCCGTGACCTTGAAGATGACTCGCCCATGGAATGGGAGCCAGTGCAGTTGCTGCAACAGTGGTGTGACGCGTCACCATACTCGCATTTGTTATTTTTCAGGCATGCGTGGATGCTGCTGGAAATACAGTGTGATGTGAATTTGTGGGCACAGGTGGAGATGTATGCATAGATAGCTAGCCATAGAGTTTGATCGAGTTTTCATGTATGAACACACAAGGACCATGTTCATGTATTCACTGTAAGCTTTTTGTATTGAAAGCATAGGACTACTTTTGGCTTATTTTTTTGCCAGTCCTGGTGATGATGACAATGACGAATTTTAATGCAGTTGCAGTCATTCACAGTGAAGAACAGTTACAGATACACAAGCTGCTGTGTGCTGTAATATTCTCAGTAAAACAGAAAGAACCTGCTTTGGCATTAGTGATTTGCAGCATTACCCGTTTTAGGAACCGGGTACCTGGTAGCAATTACCTGGGTACCCAGAGAGGCATTCCAGCCAGGGCTCCAAACTACCGTATTCTACATTGTTCAGTAAAAATTCTAACTCATTTTTTTTCAAAGGTAGACTACAATGTTTTCCCCATACGGTAAATCAGTCTCGTGACAGTTACCCCCTGAAGTTAACTGCTGGTCTGCCTGTGAGAAATGCCTTCAGTGAATTACATTCAAAACGGTTTATGCAGCTTGCAGAGTCTAATGATGAACTTTGTAAAGTCAAAGGTGCTATGGAATACTATCTGAAAGTGATGAACAGATGCAAATACAGGCTAAAATTGGTGACACTGTGTACGATTGTGGCAAAAAAACGGGTCACAGTTACCCGGATTTGGAACCGGGTGATAAATTTGGGAACCAGGTCCCAGTTCCGGCTACAAATCATTGTTTGGCATGCCACAACCAAAGCATATTAGGAAAGAAAACAGTTTTACTCGACCATCTGATGACCAAGAATGGCAGCTGAAGATGTGAAAGAAATGGCACAATGTAGAGAAGATTAGCATCATTGGAGAACTGAACTTGCCCAAGCGTGGAGCACGTAAAGTAGAAGAATAGAAGAAGGATGCCTAGTCAGCAGTATCAAAACAATGAATGAAAGTGCTTCAGTATCAAAAACATGAGAAGCATAGTTAATTGGTTTTTAGCATGCATTAATGGGATGTTGCTATTGTCAAGCAATTCCATCTGTCTGTCACACTAGTGATCCATGCCGAAACAGTATAAGATATTGAAACAGGGTTTGCACAGTATGATAGATAGCTCAGTGTCTAGATTCTTGTTGTCTGTTTATGTTTGTGACAGAGCTTCCTATCTGCTCTCCGCTGGTGAATTCTGTTCACAAGATTCTTGAGCATTGGGAGGCTGACTTGAAAGATCGTCTGGAGAAGTTTGACTCTGCCCCGGCTAATTACATCCCTAGTGTATACATTGAGCCGTCATTCGGCAGCAGTGTCACAATTGTCAAGTACCACACCATCATGGACCCTGCCAACACTCCATTCACGTGAGCCTAGCTGTCGGTTTTATGGTTCTGTCTGTGATTGCTGATCTTCTTTGCAAAATGCATTTAAATGTTGCGTGTTCCTTTATGCATGCCCATTTGTCTCAGGGTAGGGACTGTTCATCCTGTTTTGTCTATGTTGGGTTTGACGAAGACATAGAAAAAGGAGGACTGGCTAGCCAATGCAAGACACTGACAGACAGAATTTCAGAACCCTGCCAGAATGCATTATGCCTCAGGCGCCTGTATTAGCAGAGAGGCATAGAAATTTTCTAAATAACGAGTGGCTTACCCTGATGTAGTGTTAGGTTGATCATTGTTGTACGACTGTGTTACTGTAGACTTGATAAAGCATTGTTACCTGCACGCTTGCAGTGAGCAGATATTGTTTTTGGTGGTGTCTGTGTGTTTGTCTGTCTGTCCGCACAAAAGCTCCCAAACTACTGATCAGAAATTGATGTAACTTGATAGGAATATGCCCCACGATGAACGCTAGAAGTGGTTCGAAGTTGGTGACATTTGCGCTTGACCTTTGACCTTGAGAGCTATTTTCGTACTTTTTCAGTTCAGGCTATATACTTTGAATGGCTTGACCCAGCAACTTTATTTTCAGTTTGGAGATACAGCTTCAAAATATCTAGGTCACGGTTCCATGCCAGTGTCATGTGTCTAAGGTCAAGGTTATGGCAATGAAAATTAGGTAGAATGCAACTCAAAAACTACTGGCCGAATATTGACTGGGCTTGATCAGAATATCTGTTACAATAACGCTCATAGTAATTTAGAGCTTTTCACATTTTGACTTTGACCTTGGGCCTCCAGACAATATTTTCTTATTTTTTAATTCATGCTCTCTGTTTTGAATGCCCTAAACTAGCAGCTTCATTTTCAGTGTGAAGGTACATCTTTAGAATTATACCTTCGGTTTCAATGTCTTGGGGTCAATCTCAAGGTCACGGTCACAAAACAGTAGCAGTGAGCGGGTTTTGCTTCCCCTAGACACAGTTTAATTTGTTATTGGCATAACAGCTGTGTTTTATTTAGTGATGCTTTGTCACAGATGTTTATTTGTATTTTGTAGTTCGTCACATTATTCCACACGACCAGCAAAACGCCTCTGGAACTACCTGGTCACACGGGACTACTTGCAGGATGTATTCATTCGCTACATCTTTCGGAAGCAGCGTTCCATGAGTGAGGTATGTCTCATTTGTTATTGTAGTATCCAAGATGCTGGTTGGACCTGAGAGAACTGATTGAAGTCCGTGTCTAAGACACATTCGGCAAATGTGCTACGGATGAGTAGTCATCTTTAATAGGAGTGTTAGGAGTGATGGCATGTAGATTGTTTTCTACTGAGATGCAATGTACTTATTATTAGCTTGCCCAATAGATTAGATGCCAACAGTAGTAACAATTAATGCTGTCTGTCCATCTGTCTGTTGTCACACTCTAATACCTTTGAAGCTAAGCAAGGTTACTACTAGACGTGAGTAGGCTAATTGGCCTGATTTTGATTCAGAATCAGATTCGTGACCAGAAGTATAGTTTTGCCGTCAAAACCTCAGAGGCCGTTATATCACAAGCTAAGCTTAACTGTTACTGGCCAGCGGTCATTCTGTCTCGTCGGGGACAGTATTTTGTTGCTTTTTAGCCTGTATTGAATGCATGAGATGCAGACTTTTGTTACTGATGATCACAGTGTCAGTTTGTCAACCTGTCTATCACGTGGCTCAACTTGGCTTCACTGTACAACAACGGCTGAACACGTCGAGATCCTCTGGGATGAACACTCTTGGTGCCCAAAGACGGGGTCCGGATCCTCCAGCGAGGTGGTGGAGAGTTGGGGAATATTTTGCCCTTTGTGGACTTACTACATATCTCAGGAATGGCTGAAGCTGGAGACTTGAAGTTGTCTGTGCTCATAGAGGATTTAGGGCCCTAACCAAAGCTGTGCAGAAGTAGGTCATAGGGGGTCGGGTGGGGTTACGTGACCTAGTTTTAACTTTTGGGTCCCCCAACATATCTCAGGAATGGCTGAAGCTAGAGACTCCAGAAGTTACTTTGGCTTCTTGTCTGATCTGTTTGCAGCTGGAATACGCCAAGCCAGACACGGGGTCAGTATCGTCATCTGGTAGTGACACTCCAGACGCAATGAAAATTATCCACAAAGAGCAAGACATGCTGACATGTTTCTGTGTAAACGAGGTAGTGTGTGTGTTGTACACCCGACCTTTTATTTTTAGATTTTTTAAATCTTATTTCTGCTATTTTCTAAACCTCATTTTCTGTTGTTTTGTGAACAGTGTAGGGTCGGTTGTGTCATTAGTGACTGCTGTATATCAGTGTAGTGTGTATTCTGCATGTCCCGTGCCCTTCATTGAAGCAGTAGTTGTTTGTTATTTCATAGTTGTGATTTGCTGTGTCGTGTACTGACATGAGACAAAATTGTGGCTCATGAGAAAAAATGATGCATATTAGTAGTAGTTTTCATTACCTGTGCACATGCTGCAAGCAGGTATTGTTTTTGGCAGTGTCTGCGTGTCTGTGTGTTTGTGTGTCTGTCTGTGTGTCTGTCTGTGTGTCTATCCGCACAAAATCTCGAAAACTTACTGGTCAGAAATCTCTGTAACTTGATAGGAATATTTCCCATGGGGGACACTAGAAGTGGTTGAAAGTTGGTGACATTTGACCTTGACCTTTGACCTTTAGCTATTTTCGTATTTTTGTGAAGATACATTCTCAGAATATCTAGGTCACCTTGAGTTTTTGGTCATCGGGTTAATGTCAAGGTCACAACAGCGAAAAAGTGGCCGAGCACAGGCCACAGGTATGTGCTGCTCTCGGACACTGTTTAATTTGAATTGTCAGAATGGATTGTTGGCATCTGCATCTGCAGGATTATGAGTTAAATGGTGTTAAGCCTGAAAGCAGGATGAAATAAGGATGGAAATTTGCAGGGTATATGTTTTTGGGCTCGATTATTGTTCTGTCTCTCTCTTGTTTCAATGTTGACAGTGAATTTGCAGCACATGACCAGTCATATTTGACTTAGCTTGTAGTTTTTTTATCCATATGTAAACTTGAACAGTAGGCATGAGGCACGTGTGACAGTATTACAACGCTTAAATGCATTCTGATAAAGACTTTAGTTGCTTGGTGATTGTGTGTGATTAGTGAAATATTGATGAATTTTTTCAGTTTGCATTTAAAGAAGTCACAGTGCATCTGTTACTGGCTTACTTATCCATTAGCTATAGTTGTTGTCATTGCTGTTTTGCATGTGTATGTTTGCCCATGCATTTTCCCCGTGCAGTTTCAGAAGCTTTATGTGTGTAAAGTTATTTGGTAGAAGCTGCATGTTGCTATTTTCTGTTGTGATCCAAATGTAACGCTGTCTTGTGCATGCATTTATCATTAGACTGCCGATATGCTGAACAAGTATCTCTCTAGAACTTCATCGACTTCGGTCAGTTTTATTTGTTGCCACCTCTTATGACAGTATTATCAGTGAAATACACCCCTCAACCTCCGTGGCCTCATCTCATTATAAAGAGTAAAAGAGGGAATAGGTGGTCTAGTTACTACAGAGTGGGCCATAAAAACCGACCCCTCAAATTATGCTGTTTATACTGTATCTGCACGCGTTTATCTGTACAAACAATATTGCATTTTAATCGTCGTTTCTTTCTACGCAGGATGAAACCAAACTCTGATAACGATGTTGAAATTTTACACAAAAATATTACGATATAATCGAAGGACCCCGAAAGCATTTTGACACAGTGCAAAATGTACTAGCTATGACGTGTTTGTGTCCATGACAGCTCCACACAGCAGTCATAGCTGAGCGATATTGCTGTCAGGCTTCTCATTTCTCGTGGACTTTTGCTAGACCCTGTGGTGCCTTCTTGACTGCTATTAGCTTAGTCACATACTTGTAATTCTGTTCTGATCTGGCAGTCTGCAGTTGTTCCGCACCAGTCTTCCATTCAATCGAGTTCGTATTCTACATCTTGCACGGATCTTCAACAGATTTGACAGCCCACTTCTTGATTGAAAACTCTTTACAAATAGTCTATATTTTGTACTTCGTCCCTAACTTTGAGAAACAAATTTAATGAAACATTTTTCTCCACACATGAACAGCACATTTGTTAACAAATTGGTGAAAAAAAACATAACAAAACGAACTGAAATCCTAAGTTTAAGTCATAGCCAGTTTTCACAGAAAGTAACACCAACAGACAAAGCTGGTGCCGTGAAAGTTTCACGGAAGATCAGACGCAACATGGCCAACTTATCTTCCATGAAATTATCACGAAAGATAACACCGAGCCAAATGAGGGGCCTAACATCAATGTGATGTAATGCAATGCTAAAACTCCATTGTGTTTTCTGTACAGTTTGTTCGCTTTCAGTTATCCGGTACCAGTTGCATGAATCACAGAAATGATTTAAGCTTCAGAATGCTTGGTGAATTTTACTTCTAACTTAACGTTAAAATATGATAATTGGCTTAATGTAGGGGGTCGGGTTTTTGGCCCACTTGGTATAATAATACTATGCAACAGTCTTTTTGCACGATCTTCTGGGCAGGTTGTCGGTCCAGCAGATTGGGTTTTTCTCACACTGGGACCCTTATGCTATGATAAGCCTAGTTTAAGTTGGTTGAGTGGTTCTGGTGGGATTTAAGCTTATCTTGGTGGCCAACTGGCTTCCTTCAGTGCTTTGAAACTGTTGGTTGGGTCAGCTGGTGTGTAAAAATTGTCCCTGAAATGACCTATAAAGTGTCGAGTAGGACGTTAAGCCTCTACTCACTCACCCGTATCAATGAAATATATGTTTGCGATCAACTCTGAGGTTTTTATGTACATTTTATTGTAACCTGTGGCCTGGATTTTACACTTTTATCTATTCTCACTTTACTTGCATCAAGCCGTTTTGATGAGATTTTTGTGCAACAGTTTTATAAGTAACTGCTTATATGCTCAGTTCATCAATATTTTTTGCCTCTGCCACCTGTAAAGGTGAAAGACAATATGTAACCTGGTTGTGATGTCTGCCCCTCTGTCTGTCTGTAATCGGAATGCATGGAATGCATGGGCACAGAGCCTATAGGCCATGCTGGCTAGCTGCAGTGGCGGCCAGCTGCAGCAAGCAGCCACTCGCCATGCCCCCTGACATCACAAGCTATTAGCTCAGGCCACGCAGAAGCAAACCTTTCCGGCAACTGTGTACATTTTCAATCACGTTTGATATTTAGATGATGGGTCTTTAATTTTTAATATGAGTATCTTATTTGATATTCAATATTTGTATTGCATATAGAGTTTTTTATCTGTGCACAAGTGCTGCATATTGTCATACTCGAGGGATCATTGTTCTCTTGTGTTTCTGCTGCGTGTTATGGGATTAGTGAGGTTTTGAGTGGTTCTTCTTGAATTGTAGAAGTTAGGTGGAGCAGGTATATCGAGGCTGGACGTGACATGATAAATAATGTCCCATAGTAAGTGCATGCGAGAATGAGAGTTTTTCTGTATGTGTGGCTATGTGTGTATCTGCCCTCATCCCGGTTCATAGAACGCTTTCGGATGTGTACCACAACTGACGTTGTGGTGTCACATATTGAGGCAGCTGGTGTGCCACAGACATGGTCTGGCGATTGTGAAACTCGTGTCTCTAGCTGTTTGACCCCGTGTGGGTTCCGGGGCTTAGAATAGACCCACTCCATCTCCTGGCCGGATGTCGTAAAAGGCGACTAAACCAGGCACCCCTCAATCTCCGCGGCCTCATCTGATTACTGATGATGGTCTGGAGTAAAAGAGGGAACATTAACACAGCTGCTCTAGTTAC
>Ga0126335_1002853_pt1 | contig 10533 bp, 4 predicted proteins | sample OlaspJWI45metaG_FD_108409 | JGI IMG/M metagenome (GOLD analysis project Ga0126335, IMG submission 108409) | Marine gutless worms symbiont microbial communities from Oahu, Hawaii - Olavius sp. 1 OAHU.JWI-45 metaG | ecosystem: Host-associated > Annelida > Digestive system > Unclassified | place... | reverse complement strand
GACATCACACGTCAGTTATGATGTTACATGGGAAACAGATGTAATTTTTGTCATTGGTGGCCTTGCGATGTCTTGCTGCATATCAGTTGCAGAATGAGATGCACTGGTGCAAAGTGCACAGTAAAGCATAGTAACCGACATAGTATTCACTCAATTATTTGCAAATATTGAACCACAGCACAAAAATTTCATTAAAGAAATGCAGTTTGTCCTGTGCGTCACTTTTTCCTTGTCCCATGCATCTGTACAGCTGATGTGATTTTAAGTGTTCTGATGTGCACTTGTGGCACAGTAATTAGCAATTACTACTGCACATTAAATAAAAAAACTAGAATTTTTGGACTTAACAGTTCACAGAAAATGTAATCTCGATGTGAGGAGGCTAAGAAAACAAAAATCCGTGTCCCATGCATCACGCAAACATTTTATTTTTTTCTGACCAGTGATGCAACATCCAAAACAAGTTTTATCTGGGTCTGCAGTGCTGCATAAAAACATAAAATTCTGCTTCCAAATAATACACGTTATTTGCAGCAAGTCTTGAACGTGTGCAAATGTCCCGTGCATCACACAGAGAATTGCTCACTACATGCCAAACACATAAGATGACTGGCGCAGCTTCAGACTCAACGGTGGCAGGCTAATTCAACAGCATGTGAGTCTATCTGTGAGTTTGTTTTTATGTCAAAATAAACAGACAAGAAATTGGTTTAAAAACCAACAGTGAAACGTACATCGAGTCATAAAAATGGTTGGCTGTGTGAAGTAAAATTGGACAATTTCTGTCAACCACAAAAACTGCTTAGACATGGCTGGCTTAAGACGACTGCAATTGACCCAGTACACAACATAGGCCTACCATGTAATATCTCAATTTTTAAAAATAAGTAAAATGCTATGATCAATAAATAACACTGACACACCTTCCAGATCTTGAAAGCAATTGGGTCAACAACAGTTGGTTGGATCACTTCCTTGCCAGGAAAGATGCCCCAAGTAACAGCAATAGGCTGATGTGTGTCACAGTTTGTGTAGTCTGTCTCACTCTATAGTGATGCATCATATACACAGATTTAAATTATTTCCTTAAATCGCACACCAAATACAAAAACAGAAAAATAACCACACAAAACATAATTCCTCAATAACTGACTATCAGCCAAATATTTACACTCAAAATTAGTCTCTAATTCCCCTGAAATCAAAATAACAATCAATTTACCTGTCCATATATATATATCGATTTCTTGAAGAAGCAGTAAATTAAAATGAACAAAATGTGAAATCTGTCAACTAAGTAAAACAAAATCAAGATGTCTTCTGATGTTATATCATGCTCAAAGATTCAAAATAATTATACGATAAATCAAAAGCTTTTGGCTACTTTATTATGTTTGACTTTGATCAAAAAAACAATTGTCAGATTTGCAAAGTAAGCTATATAAATCTTCTAAAACATGAATAACTCCACACATAAATTAAACAAACAGAGCAACTGGTAACAAACTGGTAGCAAACTATGTTGCTATGACACTCACCGTACTGTCAACAATGTGATAGTTGACATTGGGGTAATCAGACAACACCTGCTTTAGATACACAACATTCTCGCGAGATGTGAAGAACTCCAAATATGCCTGAACAATACACACACTTTGTCATTATCATTAAACGTATCATGCATTTAACATATTAACATTTACGAAAGCTCTAACTGACAAATTAGAATATAGGAAAATAGGATGCACAAATCAATTTTAAGGTTATTTTTAAGATTATCTAACGCAGCCAGCAGTCCAGTAAAGTCTCTGATAACATGTTCCTGGACTGCTGCAGTGGTATATTACAAACTGGATATGTTTCCTGAATCAACATTGTCACATTACATTTACACATGCAGTAGATATCTAAATATGCCTGCAGTGCTTTGACGCTGTTGCTTGGGTGGCAGGAAGGGTGTCCGGCCTGTAAAAAACCTTGGGGGATTGTGGGGGTGGGGCGCCGTTAGTCCGGTTGGGGTGGCGCCCACCCGGACTGTCGGTGCCTCTGCCTCCATTATCTTCCCCGCTCCATAAAAATCCCGAAGATAGGAGGTGGGGAAACCCAGCCTGAACGCAGCACAGGCCTATGGTATGGCAGAAGTCAGACTGTTTCTTCTGGTACTGGCCTACCCGGTTTGTCCTGGAACAAAGGCCGTTAAATGGATGTTGTTGTTGTTGCAAATATCTAAATATCTAAGTACCTTCTGAAAGATGTAGCCGCCAGGGTTTCCCCATCCAACAACTGCATCACTGGATGGTGCTGCATTGACACGTGGCTGTGAATTAATCGTAAGGAAGCCGTGACGATTTGCATCAGTCAACTCCACCAGCAGCAAGTTCGTCTCAGGTGATATCACATCGTCACACCATGGTGTTCGTTCCACCTGTGACATATAAAACACACCAACATGACACAATGTGATTACCAAACATAGTTTGGAATAAGGTTGCAATGGTGTTGGGTTTGATCACTTGCATAGCAGTAATGCAACAGGATGTATACTTTTGAAGGAATCTGTTAAAATTAAAATTAATCTACAGGAATTTAGCTAAAAGGTAACCTAATTTTACTTTCTGGCAGATATGCATATATAAATCTGGACTGAGTTGGATTTTGTTGAGATGTGAATATGTTGATGTCCTATGGTTCTGGAAATGGAAATATTAATATGTGTGAAAAGTTAGTCAATGTGGATGCAAAGGAACTCGAGTTCTCCTCCATAAGCAGAGTGATCACAGACAGACAGCACGGTATTATAATACATTCCGTCTTAAGAACATAAGACAGCTACAAACTACTAACAGAGCTGTCAAGGCATTAAATTCTTAATTACATTACCACATGCGTTATTTTTAATCACGCATTAATGCACTTTTAACTCACACTGTATATGTGTAGATTTGTGTTCGTGTTGCAGCGAATGCACGAAATATACGACTGTTATGTAAGCTGCTACTGTATCACGGTGGTTACTGGTCTCATTAGTGCTTGTGGCCGGCACATGGATGGCACTCAATGATGGCTGCCGGTCTCACTTAGTTCAGTCTGGTCCCCTTAGTATGGCAATTAACTGCCCAGCATTAGTCCATGTTGTGGTATGACAGCATATTTAATTTAGACCAGTTTGCATCAAGTTTGCAGTGACTGCAGTGACAATTTTAGTATTTTTTGTCAGTGTATTAATTTTTTATGGCATTAATTTTTTACTCCTGATTAATTCTTTAATGCCTTAACACGTTAGTTAATGCATTAATTTGACAGCCCTACTAATTAAGAAAAACTAAACCTAATGTAAACTAAAGTCCACTTTAATTGCTTATTACATAATCCATGTACAGGAAATGGAGCTTGGGCCTATCCTATAACATCCAGTACATCCAGAGCATGGTTGCTTACAAATAAACTCGGATACTGCATTTCTTAAATCACTGTAAACAAGAAAGTTCTTTTAAACTTCTGCACTGTTTGTTTCACGTTTATGTGACCGATTAGATGTGGCATGCTTGTTTAAAGATAGCAACAATTCACTTATAAAGACAATCCCCGACGTAAATCCACAGTGCAAAGTTTATCACACTTAGCGTATCGTAATATACTGACCATTACTCCCGCCTTGTTGACGTCTCCAGTCAGGTAACACAAAAACACATTCCAGACGTCCTTCTCCGAAGTCAGCTCCTCGCCCCACATCTTCAGCAGCTCAGCCTTCGGCGCTCTTGACTTCAAGTAAAACAAGTAATAATCGTCAATGACGGAGAACGAGGCTGATGCTGAGTTGCCCCACCGACCATTGGGAAACTCATCCCAGTCTGACGTTCGGTAGATGTAGCTCTGTGGTCGAGTGCTCCAGAAAATCGGCCGCACATCTTCTCGACACCGCAGGTGGTTTGCAGACGTCTTCCAAGGCAGTGATCGCCGAGGATACTCCGTCCACATGCCAAGGTTACGCAGAATCTCAATGGTCGCCACGTCGCGATTGAGTGTGTAGAAGTGGAGACCATTGGTCAGGCCGCTGTCGAGAATCTTACGACACATTTCAGTGCAATGTACTATGCCAAACCGTCGGACGGCCTCATCATTGTCTTTGAATGGTTTCATCGTCTCAATTAGTTCAGACGGCATCCGCAACTTAGAGATCCGCACTATGTTCATTATCTGCTGGTAGGCCTGTTGCATAGCATACACACATAACAATCAAAGCTGGCCAAGTGATCCACACAGACTTTCGTACAAACTGCAGATCAAAAATAAAACAAGTGTCATTCCCAATAGGATGGAATGATAGCTGGTCCGCGAGACATCAAAGTTTGTTTGGACTGGAAAATGTCGGGTTTGCTAGGGGCCGTTTGTCCGGGGGGCCCAGCTTGGGGAGGAAGTTTGTGTTGGGGCATTTAGCATGGAGACATCTGTCTTGGCTGCATAGTGTCAGGGGGAAGGTGTTTGTGCTGAAGGTTTACACTAGAGAGGCATTGTCAGGGTGCACCCTCATATATATCATCATGCATATTTCACAAAATCAAACAATCTGCTGCGGAGTTATAGCAATTTAACTAATTAAAGATGGCCACTGTGGTACTGTCCGCCATCTTAGGTGTTTGAAGGAAGCATTCCACACATTGGGGGACCCCATTTTATACCTAAACAACAAATTTGCCCCAAAAATTAAATTCGAAACAACCCCTTGGCAGTGGAATTCAACTTCCAGTTCAATTTCAACACATTTCTCATGTGACCTTCATATTTGTGATCATACAAAATTTCAGCCAAATGACGTGCACAGACCAGCGACTGTACCCAATGATCATTCACTAGTCCCAGTTTCCTACTTCTGTCTCAATGGGTGAAGTGCTGACCTGGAAACACCCAAAATGGTGAAACAATACTTCCAAACATGAATCTGATGGCAGATTCTGAATGGGGAAGTCCGGTTTCCTATTCAAGTTTTATAGTAACCATATGCAGTTCTATCTTGCTTAGTTTCGGAGATATTCGTGTGTGACACACAGACTTACAGATGGACAGACAAACAATACGCAGCATTACTATAGCTGGCCCCCACATTGTGGCGCGTCAGCTAATAGTCACCAACAACTGCAATTGTAACCTTATCACATTACAAAAACACAGTTTTCTTTAAAACTTTTAAGTAATATAAACAGTCTGCATTTCTTAACAATGAGGACACCACTTCACCTAAAACTTCTTGCATCGGTCATTTTCAGTAATCAGTAACTTCAAAATTGGCCACAAATACCTGTTATCTTATATAATACAATAATAATACGACAGGAGACCTGGATTGGCATCATTCCGGGAAAAATTGGACAGGTGATGCCGATTTCCCTGCAGTCACGAACAAACTTGATGAAAACGTCGACCTCAAAGAACAGCTGTGTAATAATGAAGTCTGCACCAGCATTGATCTTCTCCTTCAGATGCTGCAGGTCTTCCTCATATGTCGGACAGTCAGGGTGACCAGTCGGATAACCTGGCAAAATCCACATTCACCTCAATTAACAGAGCGGCAGTATCATGTGATGTAGCCTCAAGCAAGACTTGGTTAACAATCCATAATTGCTTTTCAATCTACTATTATCCAAATTGATTAACAGCACTACATTATTGCTCAACAACCTGCCCATAATGACAATTTTTCATGCAACTTCCTCATAACATTCTTGTTTGATGGGAAATTTTAGCCAGTAATAGTAGCTAATGACAGAACAGTGTACCAAAAAGAACAAATACCACCAATAAACTACAAAGTGGCTGTCAACCACTAAAACTAAAACTTAAATATGTGAAAGAAATATACTATTAATTTTGTTGGAAGTTAATGTATGGGCAAATAAAAAATGAAAAGCTGACTGACCACCAACGGCGATGACAAAATAGTTGCCATATGTTTTACGAATAAATCGCACCAAGTCAACTGCATACGCAAACCCATCCTCCGGAGCTTTCCATTCATCCTCTCCAGCTGGCGGATCTGCAGCATTGCACCAACAACAACACCTGCTATGCTACGACCATATTCATTCAAATACAAATACAATACAAATGCTAAAATGAGAGTACTGTATTATTACTGCACCAACAACTGCAATTGCAACCTTATCACATTACAAAATACACAGTTTTCTTTAAAACTGGCTGTGACCTTGGCCTTTGACCTCTTGGCCCCAAAAGTAATCACAAGCATAATCTAGCTATGGACTATATATGTGAATGTAGTTTGGTCACTTTGGATGCAAAACAACTCGAATTATCATCAGGAAACTATAAATGATGACAGACACACGGACGGACAGGCAGACAGACACTATAATATAATATGCTGCATCTAAAAATGGATATATGATAATTAGACAACAATGCATCTATACAGCTATGTAGCAACTACGAAGGAAACATTAGCATTAGAATCAGACAATGAGCCAAACCTCCTCGTAGTGCTACGAGATTCCTCAGGCCAAATTCTTTAGCTCGATCAAGATGCTGACGAATCTCTTCCTTGCTCATTCGACAGCATGTGATATGCATGACAGTGTCAAGTCCACAGTAGTTCAACATGACATTAGCCATCGCCATCGTACTTGACGGCTTGTCACCACCAGGGTCACCTGCTGGGTGCCACGTAATGTCACAGAACAGAGGACGAGCCAGGGCCATTCGTTCAAACCTACACCAACACATAACCGTCTTTGATGTACACATGTGTTGATTACACCGCACTGCTAACGTTCAGTTTAAGAGACTGAAAAAATGGATCACATTTATCTGTTAGATCAAACTGATGACTAAAAGGCAATTTACTAGATTAATCCAAGTTGTCCTTGTCATGCATCTGTACACGAGCCTCTCAATTTGCTTTTGCATGTGGCGATTGCGGCGCTCTTGCATTTTCACTACCTCACCTGGAAATCCTATTCCAAACCACTCCAAACTTACCATACTCAACTATCTTGACTATTTAACAATGCTGAACCAAAAAAATGTAAAGGAAAACATAGAATGCTGAAAAATTTGTGACTTTGCACCATCAAAACTGGCAATAAACAACACCAAGCAATGCAATGAATATGAATCATGTGATGGCTCTGTTACTTTTTAGTGATGTTGCAAATATTCGTACGGAATCGAATAATAGTAATTTGCAAGAGAGCCTTGCATGATTTTATAAATAATTAAATATAAATACATCAAATACATAAGAACTGACTGAAATATGAAAATGTGCTTCTAAGAGCTGTCAGCAAACCTTGACGTTAGGTTCATAGCCCCCGATTCTGTCTTTGGTGGGAAAAACTCGAGTGAAAAGAACTTGGTGCCTGACTGAATACGGTCATTGATGCGATCAATCAGTGGTCGGTAGCGATATGATGGCAGTTTCTGTGATGGCAATTCATCTTGTCGAGAATCATCACTCCCCGAATCGCTAACACTTCCATTTGTGTCGATCAGTGGCATCTTGCACGGCAATTGTCAACCTGCAGCAATTTCACAACTAATTCAAAAAACTGGAATGCTGCAATGTACTATTCAGACTGGACTGCAGCTATGACCAACTGTTCAAACCATTCAAAATTCTCACTGACTTCCAAGTATCACCAAGGAGCAAACATAATAACAATAATAATAATAACAATAATAATGGTTTATTTCTTTTTGCAATGACAAATGCTAAATTGTACACAGAAGATTTGTGAGTTAACAATGAACACTGCAAACTAGTAGGCCTATATACAAATCAACTGTCATAATACATAGTCATCTATTGTCTACATAACGCGACTAAAAAGTGGCCAAAGTAACTTGACAAAGGCCACATAGAACCCACTCTCCCTCGTCCTATGTCCCCATGAAACTAAACCCTAAGCAGGACGTTGATCCGTCCAGCCAGTTTTGTGCATCCCACCAGCGTGACAATCAGGGTGGCAGTCGATCATCAATCGCAACAGCCTGTATCTTGTGTACTCAATGCAGCATAAAATTAGTTAAAGTAGCAAATTTTCAACAGAACAAATTCGTTGAGGCCGACAATTGATGAGCTTAAAACAAAAATGCAGGATTAACCTCAGTATAGGTTCAATTCACTGATCCCACATGCAACTAGTTTAAATTCTGTTCAGATAAAAATAACGAGACCAAACTGTAACAGTATTTTTTCAAGGACTACTCGGTGAGACCGACACAAGGGTTGAATGCGATATTGACCAGAGCAAGTGACCCCCGAACCACACTGCTGTCTATGCTGGAGCTCATAAAGCAGAAGCACTTCAGCTGACAAGACATGCTCTGTCCCAAATTTAGTGCTGGAAAATTCCATTACTAACACTTAACTGTAAGTTTCCAGCAAAATATTCTTACTTACTGAAGGCCTGTAAATATAATGTCATGAGACTGCTGCATACTATACGACACACATGCATTGAAAAATGAACATGCGATCAGAAGCAAACAAGTAGCCATGAACACGAAAACAGACATCAAAAATCTCTGATAGAAAAAAAAAATCAGAAATACAGTCAAAAAGCTCAACACAGGCAGTCTCACGAGTTTCTACTGTCATGTAAATCAGCATTCATGTGCATCATTGGTGTAGGTCTAGAATACAACTATGCTAACTCATAAATTATCGAAAATGAGTTTTTTATAGCGTTAGAATCGTTATTTGACTCTGCATCTGCATTTCAACTGACTTCATGATATTAATTAATTAATTAACGAAAATACAACTACTGTATTTGAGACTAATGCAGCATGACAGAGTACAACTATGGTAACTGTAACTACTATTGTTGTTTTCTTCCCAGATGTCACAGCATTGGCTTTGACTGCAAATACAACTGGTAACTTAATGCTACTGTATTTGCAGTTGCTTTCTAGATCTCTTCTGCCCGAAGATGCTCAGATACAACCATTGTAACTTCAGGTAGCATTGATACTGCATCGACTGGGTACCCGGCCAGGGCTGACCTGGCGGGAGTTACTGCCGTGTATAAATCGTACAGGTAGACCTACTTCCATTTTCTTACAACACTGATTGCTTTTGCCGACTGTTTGAAATAGCATATGTACATGTACGCTTAATAGTACAACAAAATAATGTTGCATAAATAAAAGGGCGAAACACCAGCAAAGCATAAAGGCCAAACCACATTCAGCATAGCAGCTCTGCCTTTCACGTCAACGACCCCACGCCAACTACTGCCCAATATGCACACTGTAGAACATTGTAACTCTATTTGCAAGACTTGTACAGATTAGCAGTGGCACATATCCTTGGCTAATCTCAGAATACAACTATTGTACAACGTATACACTACACGTCTGTGGACTTGCGGTTAGATTTAACGGCTCAATGGCAGGATACAACTATTGTAACTCGATTTTTCTTCATTAGTTTAATTAATATGTATAATATCATAAATATAACTAGTAAGCATTTATCAGCATCCAACTGTGGATATTCTGGTAGGCTATAACATTTTGGCCGATGTGTTTCAGAATTCAGCTTTTTCTCAATACTGTAAAGTTGGGAAAACAGAGTTACGATAGTTGTATTTCCAGACTGACAATATACGGTATGCAAATTGAAAACAAAACATCTATTGCAACGAAAACAGTGTCAATTAAGTGACGACCAAAATTGACTTCCAGCGATAGTTGCTTTGCTTAGCACGTAGATGGCTATTAAAATAAAAAGACTACTGAATGATGACGATTATTCGTCATAAGCATTTTCAAGAGAGAATCTGAGAGAAACAATATTGTAATCACATTATTTCCTTCCTATTTCATATAATAATCAAAATGAAATACTTTTGTTATCATGGTTTAATTTGCTGAGACGTCAGGGAAAAACGCGGTTTCAACCAGGATGCATTCAAATGATGCAAATATCACTGATGGTCTGTTTGTATCACAATGCAGTTGGACTTCACTTCCACAAGTCATAGCACCTTGCCAGTACATTTTCGTTAGCGGACTAGTGGTTCACTAACTTTGAAAACTGTTAGCGGACCAATTAGCTTCCAATAAATTTCATTCTGCTAACTTTCAGTCTTCTAACAGGAGAACAAGCCAAAATGAATGCATTAGTTTAACTTCTTTTATTAGAATAGAAACAACTGAACAGCTGTGCCCTGAATAAATGAAGAGTAAAAATTAAAACAGTTTTGATTATCTTGACTGTCGTTACTATGATTTTGTCATGCTATACCTCATTGGAAAGCTGTTTACTAAGCTAGAACATATTAAAGTTTCAGCTCTATGTGTCTACTTAATGGTGTTAGCAAAAAGCAAAACAAGTACATAAATTTGTATTAAAAGCCAGCAGTTAGCATCAACTTCCGCTAATTGTTGTAGCAGTTTAGCAGGACTGACACTAAAGGTTCCACCGACCCACTGACTATACCACCGACCCACTGCGGGCCACTGCCGACTAACGCTAACATTGACACTATCCCTAACACTGACCCTAACCCT